>MTEW01005252.1_pt1 | contig 58285 bp, 58 predicted proteins | sample 1042681 | NCBI WGS metagenome assembly MTEW01 (sample SAMN06185811, study PRJNA358809) | soil metagenome | isolation source: soil biostimulated with citrate as carbon source | place: India | collected 2015-05-23
AGGGCATGGCGATGCAGAAGGGCATGGCGATGCAGAAGGGCATGCGCATTAGCGCGGGCTCATCGCCGAGTGTGTAGGGGCGAGGGGGACGCCGAGTTCTTGCTCACGAACAGCCGGGGGGCCTTTTCGCGAGCAAGCTCGCTCCTACAAGAGATCCAATTTCAACCTGACAATCTGGGCGCAGACCTGTCCTAGAAATCCACTTTACCCCTGCCGGCCTTGATCACCCCGCGCTTGGCCTTGCCTTCCAGCCGGCGCTTCTTCGAGCCCAGCGTGGGCTTGGTCGGCCTTCGTGCCTTCTGCACTTTGCCAACGCTGCGGATCAGCTCCGCGAGGCGCTCCAGGGCGTCGGCGCGGTTCTGTTCCTGGGTGCGGTATTGCTGGGCCTTGATGATGATCACGCCGTCGCCGGTGATGCGGCTGTCGCGCAGTTGCAGCAGGCGCTCCTTATAGAAGTCCGGCAGCGACGAGGCATTGATGTCGAAGCGCAGGTGCACGGCGCTGGAGACTTTGTTGACATTCTGCCCGCCCGCGCCCTGGGCACGGATGGCGGTCAGCTCGATTTCGTCGTCAGGCAGGTGGACGCTGTTGGAGATCAGCAGCATGGGCATGCACACCGGGGGCAGGGATGCAAAGCATACGTAGGCTACGCGGCTCCTGCCAGAACGCTGGTCTGCACCCCCGCGCCGCAGCAATAAAAAAACCCCGCCAGATGGCGGGGCTCAAGCAAAGGAGCGGAAACCCGTGTCTTCTTAGAACACGTACTGGGCACGGAAGACCATGCCGTCGCCGTCGTCGTCGCCCACCGCATTGGTGGCGTTGTCCACTTTGGTCTTGACGTAGTAGCCGCTGAGCTTGACGGCTTCGTTGGCGTACCAGTTCAGGCCGACGTTGTGCACCTTGGCTTCGACGTCGTCGATGTTGGCGAAGGCGCCGTTGTCGTCTTCAGCGCTGATGTTGTCGTAGCGGTAGAACACTTCCCAGGCGCCGATGCGGTTGTTCGACGGTTTGATCTTGTCGAACTTGCCCAGTTTGTAGTCACGGGCTTCGCCGGTCAGGGTGTAGGCAACCTGAACGTAGTAGCCGTCGGCGTCGATGTCCTCGCGGTTGGCAGCCTTGGCTTCGACTTCGCGCTTCAGGTATTCGCTCTGGATGGAGAACGGGCCGGCGGCGAAGGCAGCTTCCAGGCCCCAGGTGCTGTCGTTGTCGTAGGCACCGACCGGGGTGTTGTTGGCACCGGCCAGTACCAGGCGGTTGCCGTTGCTACCGGCGTCCTGGCCACCGTCGGTGCTCACACCGCGCATGCCCAGGCGGCTGCGGATACGGCCGTCGAAGGAGGTGTCGGACAGGTCGCGCTGGGCGTAGTTCACGCCGAAGTGCAGGACGTTGCCGGCTTCGTGCAGCGGGGCGAAGACGCCACGTGCGTTGAACTGCTTGACGCTGTCACCGTCCTTGTCGGAGTTGGTGGCGTCGTTGGCCATGATGCCGGCGGAGCCGTAAAGGGAAGCGGCGTAGCTGCCGGAAACCTGTACGCCCATGCCGCCGTTGTGGGCGTTGACGTAGTCGGCCAGGTCATAGGCGGCGGTACGTTCCTGGGCGGTCACCCACTTGGAGCTGGTGGCTTTTTCCAGGCCGAAGTCGGGGTCGAAGCGACCCATCTTGATGGCGATGGGCGCGAAGCCGAGGTAGGAGATGGAGGCTTCGTCGAAGTAGCCGTCGCCGTTGGAGTCGCTGCCGCTGCCGCCGCGGTTGTCGCCGCCGGCGTTGTGGGAGAAGTCGTAGTTGATCTGGTAAGCCCAGTCGGTGAAGGCGATGCCCCCCAGTTCCAGGAACGCGCGGCGGAAGTAGCCAGCGTCAGCGGTGTCGCCGTTCACGGTATAGAAACCGTCGAAGCGGCTGTAGTCAGCCTGCAGACGGCCGCCGAGCTTGAAGCTGAAAGCCTTGTCGGTGGTGCCGACTTCCAGGCCGCCTTTGGTCTTGATGACGATATCGGCGCCGTCGGTGGTAACGGTACCGGCGAAAGCCTGGGCGGAAATGGCCAGAGCCATGGCGCTGGCGGCAAAACCGGCGAAGTGCTTACGGATCATCGAAGGGTTCCCCTATTGGTCTTTAGCGTTAGAAAACACGAGAGCGTCTGGGCTCGTCGGTGCTGGTGGGGAATCTTGGCGGCGGGTTATTTCAGCCCAGTTGCTTATATATAAATATTTTGTGACAACGGAACTTTTTTACTCCGAATTTTCATAAGCGAGCGGACGCTCTAGCACGCGGCTTTCAGCCGGTTTTTGCGAGCGCGGAGGGCGAAATCGAAATGAAGATGGCGACTTGCGGAACTGGCGATTCGCGACTACTACGTCGCGGGGAAAGGACGACTAGAAGGAATCGCGGCGCTTCTGCGCCAGGCGGGCGGCGAGGTCGTCCACTTCGGCACCCGGGGTTTCCGGCAACTGGCGGACGACGCCCTGGGTCAACCTCATCTGCTTGATGAAGCGCCGGCAATTGCGGCACAGCATGAGGTGACGGCGCACAGCCATACGCTCGCGAAAGCTCAGTTCGCTGTCGAGCAATTCGCTGGAGCGGGCGACCAGTTCCTTGCACGTCAGCATTGGCCTGTCTCCTCGAAATGTTCCAGGGTGGCGAACAGCTTCAGGCGTCCGCGATGCAGCAGTACCCGGACATTGGAGAGCGATATCTCCAGTAAATTACAAATTTCCTCCAACTCCAGCCCTTGGCGCTCACGCAGCAACACCACGCTGCGCTGCATCTCCGAGAGACTGAGCAGGGTCTTCTCCAGGCATTCGCGCAGCTCTTCCTCGGCGAGCAGCGCCTCGGGCGTGTCCTCGTGCCAGGCCGGCACGGTCGCCGCCCAGTGACCGTCTCCGGCGAAGCGGGCATCGCCGATGGTCCCATGAGGGGCCGGCAGGTCGTCGAGCAGCACTTCGCGGCGGTTCTGCTTGAGTCGGCTGCGGGCGGTATTGGCGACGATGGTGAGGAGCCAGGTCTTCAGGCTGGAACGCTGCTGAAAACCGTCGAGGTTGCGCACGACCGCGAGCCAGGCGTCCTGCACCACCTCGTCGGCATGCCGTTGGCCGACGATCGCGTAGGCCACCGCGCGCATGGCGCCCTGGTAGGCGCCGATCAACTCGCAGAACGCCCCCTGCTCCCCGGCCAGGAGCCGGGGCAGCAAGTCGGCGTCGGCCGGATGATTCATCAGCGCTTGCGCAGGATCACGCTGCCAATGGAGTAACCGGCGCCGAAGGAGCTGAGCACACCCAACGCACCGCTCGGGAGGTCGTCCTGGTGCTTGTGGAAGGCGATCACGGAACCAGCGGAACTGGTGTTGGCGTAGGTGTCGAGGATCACCGGCGCCTCTTGCGGCTCGGCTTCACGACCCAGCAGCTTGCGGGCGATCAGCAGGTTCATGTTGAGGTTCGCCTGGTGCAGCCAGAAACGCTTCACGTCGGTGACGTTGAGCTTGTTCTCTTCCAGATGGGCGGCGATCAGTTCGGCCACCATCGGGCAGACATCCTTGAACACCTTGCGGCCTTCCTGCACGAACAGTTTGTCGCGGGCTCCCACGCCCTCTTCCGCCGCGCGGTTGAGGAAGCCGAAGTTGTTGCGGATGTTATTGGAGAACTGGGTCAGCAGCTTGGTGCCGACAACCTCGAACTGGTGCTTGGAGGTGGCCTGGTCGGCACGCTCGATGATCACCGCCGTTGCGGCATCGCCGAAGATGAAATGGCTGTCGCGGTCGCGGAAGTTCAGGTGGCCGGTGCAGATTTCCGGGTTGACCATCAGGATGGCGCGGGCCTGGCCGGTCTGTACCGCGTTGGTGGCGGCCTGGATACCGAAAGTGGCCGAGGAGCAGGCGACGTTCATGTCGTAGCCGAAGCCGTTGATGTCCAGCGCGGCCTGGACTTCGATGGCCACCGCCGGGTAGGCACGCTGCAGGTTGGAGCAGGCGACGATCACGCCGTCGATGTCCGCCGGGGTCTTGCCGGCGCGTTCCAGTGCCTGCTTCGCGGCGGCAACGGCCATCTCGCAGAGGATGCCCCACTCGTCATTGGTGCGTTCGGGAATGCGCGGCGTCATGCGCTTGGGATCGAGGATGCCGTCCTTGTCCACCACGAAGCGGCTCTTGATACCGGATGCCTTCTCGATGAAGGCCACGCTGGATTCGGCCAGGGCTTCGATTTCGCCGCGCTCGATCGCGCCAGCGTTCTCCGCGTTGAAGGCCTGCACATAGGCGTTGAAGGACTCCACCAGCTCCTCGTTGGAGATGCTGTTGGACGGGGTATACAGGCCGGTGCCACTGATTACGACGTTGTGCACGGTCGATCCTCTCGATACTGGGCCGCTCACGCGAGCGGCCGGTTCAGGCAGTCAGCCGCCGGCCGCGACAGGCCGGCAGCGGAAAAATAGTCGTCCCGCCAGGCGGGGTGGAACTGTATTGCGCGAACATCCTTCACCGCGCTACGCCGACGCCTTTCGCGCGTAGGCCAGATCGCCGGAACGCTCTTCGCGGATGCTCCACTTTTTATCCAGATGCGAAGGGTAACGCCAGAAACGACGGCTGGCGACGGGGACTTTCGCCAAAATATCGGGGAAGTGACGCGAACGGATAGTCAGTTTGCGACCTTTAGATGACAAAGCGTAGTAAGGCTCTGCTTGAACAAATTGAAGCAGAGCTTCGCCCTGGGGAGCGAGCTTCCTCGCGAAAACAGCGCCGCAGAAGCTTCGCGGGCAGGCCCGCTCCTACCGCCTCCCCGGCCGCCCTCAGCCGTGGTGCGGAGACAAGCGGTATCGGCGGGGTTTTCCGACGTCGCGTCCGGCGTTAATGTGCACGGCTCGCAAATCGGCAAATGGAGAGCCTTCGATGAGCCTGCACGGCACCTACGATCCGCAGAACGTTTTCGCCCAGATCATTCGTGGCGAGGCCCCTTGCTACAAACTCTACGAAGATGACGACGTGCTCGCCTTCCTCGACATCTTCCCGCAGTCGTTTGGCCACACCCTGGTGATCCCCAAGCGATCCGCCGCACGTAACATCCTGGAGATCGAAACCGACGCCCTGGCCAAGGTGATGGCCGTTGTGCAGCGCCTGACCCACGTGCTGGTGCAGGAGTTGCAACCGGCAGGCGTGCAGGTGGCGCAGTTCAACGGCGCACCGGCGGGCCAGACCGTCTTCCACATTCACATGCACATCGTGCCGCGATTCGAGGGTGAGTCGCTGGCTATCCACGCCAGCAAGAAGGCTGACCCGAACGAGTTGGAAGCCTTGCAGGCGCGCCTGCTGAAGCACCTCGCCTGACGCTTCTGCCGGCGCACGACGCGGGATGAACATCGCTGTTCCACCCCGCGTCGTCGCCCTGCCCTACTCCCCCACTTTGTCCAGTTTCCGCCGGCTGCGTTCGAACCAGGCCAGCAGGTAGTCCGCCAGCACCTGGGTGCGTTTCGGCAACCCACCCTGCCAGGGATGCACCAGGAAAACCGGTGTGTGGCGGGTCTGGTACTCACGCAGCAGCCACACCAGACGGCCATCGGCCAGTTCGTCGTAGATCATGTAGGACGGCAGTCGCGCGACTCCGGCACCGGAGAGAGCCGCCTTCTTCAGCAGGCTGTAGTGATTGCTCGCCAGCGCTCCCGCCACCTGGACCCGCTCCAGTCGGTGCTGCCGGTGGTAGAGCCATTCCTCGAAACCGCTGTAGTGGGTGTTCAGCAGGCACTGGTGGCGCGCCAGGTCCGGCGGCTGCTCGGGTTCGCCGTGGGAGGCGAGATAGGCCGGGGTAGCGCAGGTGATTTCCTGCAGAGAGAACAGCGGCCGCGCCACCAGGCGATCATCCATGTCCATGCCCGAGCGAATGGCGAGATCGAAGCCGTCCGCCACCAGGTCGCGATAGCCGTTGTGCAAATCCAGCTCGATGCGGATCTGCGGATACTGCCGGATGAAGTCAAGCAACAGTGCATCGAAGAAGGTCTCGCCAAGGGACACCGGCACCGTCAGGCGCACACAGCCGGTCAGCTCCTCCTGCAAGCGCCGCACCGATTGCCTGGCCCGCTCCGCCTGCGCAGCCAGGGCCTTCGCCTCCGGCAGCAAGGCGGCCCCGGCAGCGGTCAGGTCCAATCGTCGCGTGGTGCGATGCAGCAACGAAGCGCCCAATCCTTGTTCCAGCAAGCGGATGCGCTTGGACAACTGCCCCTTGCTGCAGCCCAGCCGCTCGGCTGCGGCGGTGAAGCTACCGGCTTCCATCAACACCGCGAAGGCAGCCAGGTCGTCCATTTCGCTCATTTGATTTGCGGTCCTATTGTTTCCAATCGAAAACCAAAGTTTTCCAATTGCACGGATTATCGACAATAGACAGCACTCTACACTGGACCTGTCATTCATTCCCTACACAGGATTCCAACCCATGAAAATCATCCTCGTCGGTGCCAGCGGCACCATCGGCAAGGCCATCGAACAGGAGCTCAAGGAGCGCCACGAAGTCATCCGCGTCGGTCGCAACAGTGGCGACCTGCAGGCGGACATCACCGACGTCGCGTCGATTCGCAGCCTGTTCGAGAAGGTCGGTTCTTTCGATGCCCTGATCAGCGCCGCCGGCAAGGTGCATTTCGGTGCCCTGGCAGAAATGGGTGAAGCCGAATTCGCCGTGGGCCTGCAGAACAAGCTGATGGGTCAGGTCAACCTGGTGCTGATCGGCCGCGAATTCGCCAACGATGGCGCCTCGTTCACCCTCACCTCCGGGGTGCTCAGCCACGATCCGATCCGCTACGGCGCGTCGGCCAGCATGGTCAACGGCGCCATCGATGCCTTCGTGCGTAGCGCTGCCCTGGAAATGCCGCGCGGCATGCGCATCAACAGCGTCAGCCCGACCGTGATTGAGGAAGCGCTGCCGAGCTACGGTCCTTATTTCCGTGGCTACAAGGCGGTACCGGCGGCCGATGCGGCATTGGCCTACGCCAAGAGCGCAGAAGGTGCGCAGACCGGCCAGACCTATCATGTGGGCTGAGGGCCCCTACAGTTCGCCGGCGTAACACACCGGCGAACTGGGCGGACCGCTGCGTTCGAGTTCTTCTTCGAGAAACTCCGCCAGCACCCGGGCATTGTTGTGCGTTTCGTCCTTGGCGGCGTACAGGAGGGTCAGGTTTCCCTTGCGGGCCATTTCCAGCAATCCCTGCCAGTGTTCGGGATGGGCCGCGAGTTCCGCGCGGTACAGCAGGCGGAATTCGTCGAACAGCGCCGGGTCATGGCAGAACTGCTTGCGCAACGGGTCGGACGGCGCCACCTCCTTCAGCCAGACGGCGAGGGCCAGTGACTCCTTTCGGATGCCACGCGGCCAGAGGCGATCCACCAGCACCCGCTGGCCATCATCGGACTGTGCCGCCGCATAGACTCGCTTGAACTGGATCATCCCTCTCCTCCGCCCTTGAGCCGGGCGCTGTGCACCGGTAACGTGGCCGCTCCCTGAAGGAGACCCACGATGCGCTTCGCCCGCCCCTTGCTGTTCAGCCTCTTGCCCCTCTTCGGCGCCTGCCAGATGTTCGCCGAAAACGCCCCCGCTCCCGAGGCCAACCTGGTGCGTCTGCAGGGTGAGCTGAGCGTAGTCTCTGGGCAGGTAATGTTCAGCCCGTGCGGCGAGAAGCGTCGCTTCGCCCTGGTCGACACTGGCGCCACCGGGCTGTTGCCGGAAGCCGCCAACCTCTCCGCGGATGGTCCCGGCAAGCTGTTCGCCGACATTCGCGCCCGCATGGGCACCACGAAAGTGCCAAATGCCGATGGCCAACTGGACCTGAAGACCCTCTACCGCCTGCAGCGCGAAGGGCATGGCTGCGATGACCTCAACTTCAAGCGCCTGCTGCTGCGCGCCAGCGGCCATGAACCGGACTGGAGTGTCAGCGTCAGTGGCAAGGGCCTGATCCTCGACCGGCCCGGCCAGCCGTCACTCGCCCTCCCCTACATGGAAGAACAACTGCCCGACGGTCGCTTCAACCTGTCCAGCGAGGCCAACGATCAGCGCCTGGAACTGTGGGTCGCGCCCCAGCGCTGCGTGGACAGCATGAGCGGTGCGGTCCAGCACCTGACCGCCGAGCTGCGCCTGAACGGCAAGGTGCAACGTGGCTGTGCCTCCTTCGGCGGTGCCCGCGACAACTGACGACTGGCCACGATCTCCATCCTTGCCCTTCCCCACTAAGCTTGGGGAAGGATCAAAGGAGGGAGAACACCATGCTGCGTATCGCCCTGAATGGATATGGGCGCATCGGTCGCGCCCTGGTTCGTGCCCTGTTCGAGCGGGGTCTCGACCAGCGCCTGCGTATCGAAGCCATCAATGACCTCGGCGATTTCGAATCGCTGGCCCACCTCACCCGTTTCGACTCGACCTTCGGCCGCTTCCCCGGCCATGTTCACCTGAGCGACGACCGCCTGCAGGTGAACAACCAGACCATCCACCTGCTGCGCGAGCGCGACCCGGTCAACCTGCCCTGGGCGCAGTTGGGCGTGGACCTGGTACTGGAATGCACCGGCAAGATGAAGAAGCGCGCGCAGGTGGAGCAGCACCTGACCGCGGGGGCGCAACGGGTGCTGCTGTCGCACCCCCTCGACACCGCCGACCTGACCGTGGTCTACGGGGTCAATCATGAACAGCTGGGCAGCCAGCAGGTCGTGTCCAATGCGTCCTGCACCACCAACTGCCTGGCGCCGCTGGCCATGTTGCTGCACCGCGAAGTGGGTATCCGCAGCGGCCTGGTGACCACCGTGCACGCGTACACCAATGACCAGCACTTGCTGGACAAGAGCCACAGTGATCCCTATCGGGCGCGCGCCGCTGCGGTCTCGATGATTCCGACCAGCACCGGTGCGGCCAAGGCCATCGGCCTCGTCCTGCCGGAACTGGCTGGCCGCCTGGATGGCATGGCCGTGCGGGTGCCGACGCCGAACGTGTCGTTGCTGGATTTCTCGTTCATCGCCGAACGCCCGACCAGCCGCGAAGCGCTCAACGCGGCCCTCGAAGCCGGGGTCACAGCCTTGCCGCCGGGGGTCATGGAGTGCAACGCATTGCCGCTGGTATCCAGCGACTTCAATGGCTATCCGGTTTCCTGCGTGGTGGATCTCAATCACACCCGCGTGCAAGGGGAATTGGTGAAAGTGCTGGCCTGGTACGACAACGAATGGGCCTTCGCCAACCGGATGCTGGATGTGGTCCTGGCCTGGCTTAACCCGTGATCAATCAAGGACCCCTGCCGGTGCCGGCGCTGCGCTTTTCCACTGGCTCAGCGCCACGCCGACGAACACCAGGCCGGCGGCGAGCAGTTGCACCGATGTCAGCCGTTCACCCAGGAAGCCCCAGGCGAATACCAGGGTGAACACGGGAATCAGGTTGATGAAGCCGGTGGCCTGGCTCGCCGGCATCCGCGAGACGCCGAAGTTGTAGAGGCCGTAGGCGCCCACCGTGACCACCGTGCCGAGGTAGATCATGGCGCCGATGCCCAGCGGGCTGACGGACTCCGGCAAGGGCGAGGTGACCCAGGCCAGTGGCAGGAAGAACAGGCTGCCGATAAAGGCCTGCATGGCCGTCAGGAAAAAGGCCGAGTAGCGCGATGACAGATGCTTGAGCAACAGCGTGTAGCCGGTGGCGCAGAGCATGGCGAGGAACTCGTAGAAATTGCCCAGCAGGGGCTGCGGCGCGTGGCTGTCCGAATCGCTGGCCAGACTCAGCCATACAGCACCGACCACGGCGAGGAAGAAGCCGGCCAGGGTGCCGCGCGTGATCCGTTCATGCAGCAGGGCGTAGGCACCCACCGCCACCAGCAGCGGCAGTAGCGCAGTGATCATGCCGGCCTGGGAGGCACTGGTGTGCTGCAGCGCCAGGGCTTCGAAGATGAAGTAGAGACAGGGTTCGCAGGCGGCCAGACCCAGCAGGTATTTCCAGTCGCCAGGCTGGTAATCGAGGTTGCCCCGCCAACGCCACGCGGCCAGGAAGATCAGGCTGCCCAGGGCCATACGCGCGAAGATCACCCAATGTGGGGCGACTTCCTGAAAGGCCAGCTTGAGGGCGATGAAGGAACTGCCCCAGAGCGCCATGGCCAGAACCAGGCAGACCACCGCAACCAGTCGACCTTGCTGCGCCATGCTCACCTCCGGGAGAAAGCCACCAGTCTACGAGGCCGTCCATGGGGCCAGACAGGCACAGCAGGCGGGAAAAACTGTAGTGCTTACTGGTTCCAGGGTTTGCCGCGGGTCTTCTGGTCGAGCGGCAACTGTTGCAGCACCGCGGCCTTGGCCAGCATGTAGGCGCTGACCGGGGCGCTGATGAAGAGGAACAGGCTGATCAGCAATTCGTGCAGGCTGAGCCCGCCGGCATCGGCCGAGAAGAACACCAATGAAGCCATCACCACGCCGCCCACGCCCAGTGTCGTGGCCTTGGTCGGGCCATGCAGGCGCATGAAGAAGTCCGGCAGGCGATAGAGGCCGAGGGCGCCGATCAGCATGAAGGCGCTGCCGAGCAGCAGCAGCGCACAGACAAGGATTTCCACCCAGAGGGACAGGGGTTCACCGGTCATTCGATGATGTCTCCGCGCAGCATGTATTTGGCCACCGCCACGGTGCTGACGAAGCCGAGCACGGCGATCAGCAGCGCCACTTCGAAGAACAGGTTGCTGCCCTTCCAGATGCCGTAGAGCACGAGCATGGCGATGGCATTGATGTAGAGGGTATCCAGCGCCAGCACGCGGTCCGGCAGGCAGGGTCCCTTGATGAGACGCGCGAGCGTCAGCAGCAGCGCCAGCCCGAGCATGCCCAGGCAGAGGGGGATCACTAGGCCGAGCATGGGAAGATCTCCTTCAGCGGTGCTTCGTAGCGCGACTTGATCTCAGCCACCATGGCGACCTTGTCCGGCACGTCGAGGCCATGCACCAGCAAGGTCCGGCGGTCGGCGCTGAGGTCGGCGGCCAGTGATCCCGGTGTCAGCGATACCACGCTCACCAGCACGCTGATGGCCAGTTCGTTATCCAGCTCGATGGGCACTTCGACGAAGGCGGGACGCAGCGCTTCGACGCGGCCGAGGGTCAGGCGTGCTACCTGGAAATTGGCCACCAGCACATCCCCCACCACCATCAGCAGGAAGCGCATCAGCTTCAGCGGATGCCAGCGTTTCGGGCGCGCGATCAACAGCGGCTGGAAGAAGAATGGAATGGCCCAGCCGAGAAAGCCCCCCAGCAGCCAGTGGCTGAAGGCGAAGGAGTCCACCAGCAGCAGCCAGACGAACAGCAGCAAGAGGCTTTCGGCGGGGTGAGGAAAGATGCGTCGAATCATGCTCCGCTCCCCTCGAGAATGGCGCGGTAGAGGCTCAGGTCATGCAGTTGCACGGCGGTGGCCTGGGCGTAGTCCAGGAGCGGCTGGGCAAATGCCACCAGCACCAGGCTTCCGGCCAGCAGCAGTAGGGTGGCGAACAGCCGGCCGCCATCCAGTTCCGCACTGCCCAACACCTGATGGCCGGTGCGCCAGAACAGCGTGCTGCCCGCGCGGCTGAGGGCCACCAGGCAGACGAAACCACCGATCAGCAGCACACTCCACAACGGCAGTGCGCCGGCGCCCGGTGCCGCCGCCTGGAGCAACAGGAGCTTGGCGAAGAACCCGGACAGCGGCGGCAAGCCAGCCACGGCGATGGCACCGAAGAAGAACGCCGCGCCGAGGATGCTCGGATTCTGCAGGGCCGGCCCTTGCACCAGGTGGCCCGCCTTCTCGCCCCGCTGCCGACTGACCAGGTCGGCCAGGAGGAACATTGCTCCGGCCACCCAGGTGCTGTGCAGCAGGTAGAACAGTGCCGCGCCCTGGGCCTCGGGAGTCCCCAGGGCGATGGCTGCCAGCAGAGTGCCGGCGGAGACCACCACGAGGTAAGCCAGCAAGCCCTGCAAGGTGGGGGCAGCCAGGGCACCCACGGCACCGAGCAACACCGAGGCCAATGCCAGCGGCCAGAGCCAGGGCTGCGCCAGGTTAGCCAACTCGCCGGCTTCGGGACCGAAGACCAGGCTGTACACCCGCAGGATCGAATAGATGCCCACCTTGGTCATGATCGCGAAGAGTGCAGCCACTGGCGCACACGCGGCGGCATAGGCGCGCGGTAGCCAGAAGTACAGCGGCAACAGCGCCGCCTTGAGGGCGAATACCAGCAAAAGCACCAGTCCGGCGGCGGCCAGCACCGGTGCATTTTCCGGCTTGGCGGCAGCCACCTGGCGGGCCATGTCGGCCATGTTCAGGGTGCCGGTGATGCCGTAGAGGGTACCTATCGCGATCAGGAACAGCGCCGAACCGGCGAGATTGAGGATCACGTAGTGCATTCCCGCTTTCACCCGTTCGCCACCTCCGCCGTGCAGCAGCAACGCATAGGAGGCGATCAGCAGGATTTCGAAGAACACGAAGAGGTTGAACAGGTCGCCCGTCAGGAAGGCGCCGTTGATTCCCAGCAGTTGGAACTGGAAAAGCGCATGGAAGCGCAGACCGATACGATCGTCGCCACGTACGGCATAGATAACGGCAGCAGAGGCCAGCACGGCGGTCGCCAGCAGCATCAGCCCCGCAAGCCGGTCGAGCATCAGGACAATGCCGAAGGGTGGCTGCCAACTGCCCAGCGCGTAGACACGCAACTGGCCGTCACCCGCTTGCTGAACCAGGTACAGCGCCAGGGGTACCAGGGCGAGGGTGGCGAGCACGGAAAGGCTGCGTTTCAGGCGCTCGTTGGACGGCAGCACCAGCAACAGCGCACCAGTGAACAGCGGAATCAGGACCGGCAGGATCGTCAGGTGAATCATGGCGCCGACTCCTCGTCGGTGAGGCCATCGACGTGATCGCTGTTCAGATCGCCCACCCCGCGCAAGGCCAGCACCACCACGAAAGCTGTCATGGCGAAGCCGATGACGATGGCCGTCAGCACCAGGGCTTGCGGCACGGGATCGGCATACTGCACGTCGCGCCCGAGCACCACGGCTTCACCGGCCAGCCGGCCCATGGCGAAGAGGAACAGGTTCACGGCGTACGACAGCAGGGTTAGGCCCAGTACCACAGGGAACGTCCGGCCGCGCAGCAGCAGATAGATGCCACTGGCAGTCAGCAGGCCGAGGGTTGCGGCGAACAGCGCCTCCATCAATGAATCTCCTTGCTCGCAGCCGGGGACAGGCTCAGACGTCCCAGGTTGACCAGTACCAGCAGCGTCGAGCCGACCACGGCCAGGTAGACGCCGAGGTCGAACAGCATGGCGGTGGCCAGTTCGAATTCACCCACCAGTGGCAGCTCGAAATGGCCGAACGCCGAGGTCAGGAAGTTGCGGCCGAAGGCCCAGCTGCCGAGGCCGGTGAGGCCGGCGATCAGCACCCCGGCACCCGCCATGCGCTGGTAATTCAACGGCAGGCGTTGTTCCACCCAGGCAATGCCACTGGCGATGTACTGCAGCACCAGGGCCACAGCAGTGATCAGGCCGGCGATGAAGCCGCCACCCGGCAGGTTGTGCCCCCGCAGGAAAATGAACACCGAGATCAGCAACGCCAGGGGAAGCATCAGACGCGACAGGGTTTCGAGAATAAGCGGATGCTTGGCGCCGGCCCAGTTGCGCCCCTGGGGGTCGCAGGTCGGATTCTCCAGGCGCAGCCCCGAGAGCATGGCGAAGATGCCGATGGCGGCGATCGTGAGGACTGTGATTTCGCCGAGGGTATCGAAGCCGCGGAAGTCCACGAGGATCACGTTGACCACATTGGTACCGCCGCCTCCGGATACGCTGTTGGCGACGAAGAAATCGGCGATGCCTTCGTAGGGACGGGTTAGCACGGCGTAGGCCAGCAACGCCACCATCACCCCCACTGCAGAGGCCAGGATGAAATCGCGCAGCCCGCGCAGGCTGGAGCTTTCACCCGGCGTACGGGACGGCAGGTAGTAGAGCGCCAGCATCAGCAGAACCAGGGTCACCACTTCCACCACCAGTTGCGTGAGTGCCAGGTCAGGTGCGGAGAATCGGGCGAATGCCAGCGCCACCAGCAAGCCGGCCACGCCAAGGATCATCAGCGCGATCAGTCGCTGGCGATGGAAAATCGCGGTCAGCACACCCGATAGCGCCAGCACCGCCAATCCCAGGGTGGTGATGCCATCCAGGGGCGTGAGCGGACGTTCGCCCGCGATCTGCGGCAGGGGCGCCAGCGACAGGGCCACCAGCACCATGGCGGCGCCCAGCAACAAGGACAAGTAGCGCTGCAGTGAACCGTTCTCCAGATGCCCGGTAAGCCAGCGGGCAGCCACCACGGCGCGCTGCACCTGCTGTTCGAACACTTCCTTGGCGTCGGTGTCGGGCAGGTCGGCGTACCAGCGGAACAGTGGCTTGCGCAGCACATAGACCAGCACGCCACCCACCAGCGCGACCAGACTCATGGCCAACGGCAGGTTGAAGCCATGCCAGATCGCCAGGTCGTATTCCGGCAACGTGCCGCCCAGGCTGGCCGAGGCCGCAGTGGCCAGCAGGGGTGCCACCGTGATGCCCGGCAGCATGCCCACCAGCAGACAGAGGGACACGAGGATTTCCACCGGGACCTTCATGTAGCGCGGCGGCTCATGAGGCGGGAACTTGGGCAGGACGGCGGGCTCGCCGTTGAAGAACACGTCGTGAACGAAGCGCAACGAATAGGCCACCGAGAAAACCCCGGCCAGGGTCGCCGCTGCCGGCACCACCCAGCTGAAGCTGCCCAGCAGGTCCTGCTGCAGCGTCTCGCCGAAGAACATCTCCTTGCTGAGGAAGCCGTTCAGCAAGGGCACGCCGGCCATGGCCAGGGACGCCACCATCGCCAGCACCGCCGTATGCGGCATGTATCGCCATAGCCCGTTGATCAGGCGCATATCGCGACTGCCGGTCTCGTGGTCGATGATCCCTGCGGCCATGAACAACGAGGCCTTGAAGGTGGCGTGGTTGATGATGTGGAACACCGCCGCGACGTTTGAGAGCTGCGAATCGAGGCCGAACAACAAGGTGATCAGACCGAGGTGGCTAATGGTTGAGTAGGCCAGCAAACCCTTGAGGTCGTGCTGAAACAACGCCATGCCGGCGCCAAACAGCAATGTGGCCAGGCCACTCAGACTGACCAGGTAGAACCAGAGGTCGGAACCGGACAGGGCCGGATACAGTCGAGCCAGAAGAAACACCCCGGCCTTCACCATGGTGGCCGAGTGCAGGTAGGCGGATACCGGGGTCGGCGCGGCCATGGCGTGGGGCAGCCAGAAATGGAATGGGAACTGCGCGGACTTGGTGAACGCACCCAGCAGAATCAATACCAGTGCCACCGGATAAAGGCTGTGGGCGCGGATCTGCTCACCTGCGGCAAGCACCTGGGTCAGTTCGAAGCTGCCGGCGATATGCCCCACCAGGAGTATCCCGGCCAACAGCGCCAGGCCCCCGCCTGCGGTAACCGCCAGCGCCATTCGCGCGCCCTTGCGCGCATCGGAGCGATGGCCCCAGAAGCCGATGAGCAGGAACGAGGACAGACTGGTCAGCTCCCAGAACACCAGCATCAGCAGCAGGTTCTCAGACAGCACGACGCCGAGCATCGCGCCCATGAACAGCAACAGGAAGGCGAAGAATCGCCCCATGGGCTCTTCCGTAGCCAGGTAGTAGCGGGCGTAAAGAATCACCAGCAACCCGATGCCGAGAATCAACAGGGCGAACAGGTAGCCCAGACCATCCAGTCGCAGGCTGAAACTGAGCCCGAACCCGGGCAGCCAGGACTGGGCAAAATTGAGGGTGTGACCGGCGAAGATGCTATCGGTCTGGATCAGCAGGAGAACGAGGCCGGCCAGTGGTACCAGTGCGGTGATGGCCGCGCAGACAGAACGGCCAAGACGCTCGGCCAGCGGCGGAAGAAGAGCCCCGAGAAAAGGCAGCGCGACAATGAGCGCCAGAATCATCCATATCTCCCCTAGGTCAGCGCCACCTTCCTCCAAGTAACGGAAATGGCAAGAAAAAAACCCAGCGATTATCCATTACTATCGATTCATAGCGATAGATTGAATTATTTCAAAACGCTAGCAACTGCAGAAAACGCCCACTCCAAACGGCGATAGCACCCGGGCGCTATCGCCGACATTCTGGAATGGGGAAAACGACAAGCTGTCCCGATGGGGACAGCTTAGCTTCAGTGAGCGACGCGGCTGGTGCCGTTGACCGTCATGATGCGCACGCGCTCGCCCACGCGGAAGATTTCGTTGGGCTGGACTTCCTGGACGTATGCGCGCATCGAGCCATCGTCTTCACGCACGGTGATTTCCACACCCTGGGTACGGGTGTAGCCTTCCTCGGCTGCCGCCCCCAGCAGGCCGCCGGCTACCGCGCCAATCACGGCGGCGACTGCGCTACCGCGACCGCCACCAATGGTGCTGCCGCCAATACCACCCACCACAGCGCCCGCGCCGGCGCCGATCGGCGTCTTGGTGCCCTCGATCTTCACCGGACGCAGCGATTCGATGGTGCCCATGCGAACGGTCTGCACTTGCCGAGCTTCATCACGGGAATAGGTGTCTCCGGTCAGGCTCGACTGACAGCCACCCAGCGCCAGTGCCACAGCCGTGAAAGAGGCAACCAGCAGATAGGGTTTACGCATAGCAATTCCTCCAGAATTAATTACCCGTCCATTAGACTCCGCGCTGCGTAGGCTGTCACCTGAGCAGGCCGACTACTCAGCGATCATTCAGCTTTCCGACAGCCTCACGGGAAATCTCCTACAAGCTCCCTGTCACCAAGGTTAGCCCATGGACTACTTCATTATCGCGAGCACCACCATCGCCGGCCTCTACTTCCATTGGTGGCTGTACGTGCGCATCAAACGCTGGATGGATCGCGATCTCGCGTTATCCCTGGCCGAAGGCGACAAGGACAAGCAGGCGTTCATGCTGGAACAGCTGAAGGCAGCCCACGCTGAAGGCATCAAGCGCAAGGACCTGCAGCCCTGGCTGGAACGGGCGGCGCAGCGTTACACCGCCTGAGCACGGTCAGACGCGGGCCACTTCCGTCACCGGTTCGATACCGGGGCGCAAGCGCGCGCCGAGAAAGGCCGGTGCGGCGAACCCCAAGCCACCGGCCGCCCCTACGCCGGGATACTGGCTATGGTCTTCGCCGAGATGAGCCGCGATTACCTGGGCGTGACGAGGGGCAGGATGATGGAGGGCGCAACCAATGATGAGCTGCGCCATCCTGCGGAAAAAGGTCAGGGAGCGAGTCGTTCGCGAACCCAGGCGTTGTCCACGAGGCGGTAGTTCAAGCGGTCATGCAGGCGGCTCGGGCGACCCTGCCAGAACTCGATGCGCTCGGGCAGCAAGCGATACCCACCCCAATGCGGCGGACAGCTCGGCGCGTTGTCGAGGAACCGTTGCTCGGTTTTCGCCAGCAGCGCTTCGAGCTCCGCACGATCATGTATTACCCGGCTCTGCGGCGATGCCCAGGCCCCCAGTCGGCTACCCAGCGGGCGGACCTGGTAGTAGGCGTCTGATTCGGCTCGGGTGACCCGCTCTACCCGGCCCTCGATGCGGACCTGCCGCTCCAGGGCGGGCCAGAAGAAAGTCATGGCGGCGAATGGATTGGCCAGGAGTTGTTCGCCCTTGGCGCTGTCATAGTTGCTGAAGAACGTGAAGCCGCGTTCATCCAGCCCTTTCAAGAGCAACACCCGGCAATGGGGACGACCGTCGGCGTCGACCGTGGCCAGGGTCATGGCATTGGGTTCGACCGGCAACTGCTCGGTCTTCACCGCATCGCCGAACCAGCCCTGGAACAGGCTGAAGGGCTCGGCGGGAGCTTGCTCCTCGCTGAGCCCGTCGCGGGTATAGTCACGGCGCATGTCGGCCAGGGTCTGGGTCATGATTGGCAGTCCTGTGTTCGGAAAGCCGATAGCTTACCCAAGCCTGGCCTACTTGGTTTGATCTGCCGCAACCACCTCTACAGCCTTGCCGGGGACTTCCGGCTTGGCTGGCTTGTTGTACTGGGCAATCAGCGCGACCAGGGTTTCCTGTGGCGTGAGGATCATCTCGACACGGCGGTTCAGGGAACGGCCTTGCTGGCTGTCGTTGGCAGCGCGCGGCATATCCGAACCCAATCCCTTCAGGGACAGGCGATCACGCTGCAGGCCGCTCAGGCGGAAGATCGCGGCAACGGACTGGGCACGCTCCTGGCTGATCTTGCGATTGATTTCATCCTTGCCGGAGCTATCGGCGTGCCCGAGGACCAGCACTGCGGTCTTGGTATCGCCTTCCACCAGCTTCGCCACTTTGGTGATGGGGCCGAGGGTGATCGGCAGCAGCATGCTCGGGCGATCCGGGTTGTAGGAGGGGTCAACCGGCAAGGTCACCACCAGCACGTTCTCACGGCGCTCCACTTCCAGCTTGCTGCCTTTTATCGCGTCGCGCAGGCGCGGCTCGTACTGATCGAGCCAGGCCTGGGTCGCCTTGGTATCCACTTTGGCGACTTTGGTTTGTTTAGCCTTCTTATCGCCACCGAAGGGCCACCAGGACTGGCTGGCGGAGACAGTCTGCTGAGGCTTGGCGGGCACCTCGGCCTTCTGGCCAAGCATGCTGCAGCCGGAAGCAGACACACAGAGAATCAGGGTGGAAATCTTTAACAGCTTCATGGGCAGGATTCCGTAGTCGCTGAAGTCCGCACGCCAGCACGAAAAGTGATGGCGTTTTAATCTCTCAATCGAGCTTAAATTCTCGCGCCAAGCCTTTATTCAGCAAAGAAAAAAACAGGCGAGGTGACGAGTGGCTCAGCCCAGGCAGTCCTTGACCACACGGGCCAGCTTCTGGGCGCGCGGATCCATCAGCACGTAAGGGCCGAGGGTGTTGGTGACGAAGCCGAAGGCCAGTTCGCGTTCCGGGTCGGCAAAGCCGGTAGAGCCGCCTGCGCCGGGATGGCCAAAGGCGTAGCGGCCCATGCCATAGGTGGCGTTCGGTACGTCAGGTTGGTCGAGCATGCAGCCGAGGCCAAAACGGGTCGACGTCAGCAAGGTGAGGTCCTCGCCCCGGGCATGTTCGCGGGTCAGTTCCGCGAGCAGCTCGGCGTCCAGCAACTCGCCCTCCAGCAGGCCGGCATAGAAGCCCGCCACGCTGCGCGCGTTGCCATGGCCATTGGCCGCGGGCTGCTGCATCCGTCGCCATTCCGGCTTGTTCGTGCTGGTCATGATCGACGGCGGATTGGTGAACGAGCGCGTACTCAGCGAGTTCGGCTCGGTCATCATGCTCTTGAGCAAACGCTGCGCCGCAGCATCCCCCATGTTGCCCTTGGCGCGAGCGATATGCGCCACGCGATCGAACTCTTCGTCGGCCAGGCCCACGTGGAAATCCAGTCCCAGGGGTTGGGCGACGCGGGCCACTATGGCCTCGCCCGGGCCTCGCCCATCCGCCCGGCGAATCAGCTCGCCGACCAGCCAACCGTAGGTGATCGGTGCATATCCATGGGCTTCACCGGGGGTCCACCAGGGCTCCTCGGCAGCCAGGGCGGTGGTCATTGCGGTCCAATCGTAGAGGGCCTCGGCCGGCAGCAAGGCGCGAATGGCCGGCAGGCCGGCGCGGTGGCAAAGGAGTTGGCGAACGCTGAGGCGTTCCTTCCCCGCTGCGGCGAACTCAGGCCAGTAACGCGCCACGGGGGCATCCAGCTCAAGCTTGCCCTCGCCCACCAACTGCAACAGGGTTACGGAGGCGAAGGTTTTGGTGCAGGAAAACAGGTTGAGGATGGTGTCGCTGTGCCAAGCCTGCTGGCCATCCTTGTCGGCCACACCGGCCCAGAGATCGAGCACGGTCTCGCCGCCCACCTGCACACAGAGGGCCGCACCGCGCTCCTGGGGATCAGCGAAGAGTTCGGCGAACGCGTCTTTCGCCGCCTCGAAGCGCAAGTCGAAATAGCCCTGGGTCTGCACCGGCATGCTCCTGAAAGAAATGGAGGCGGCATTGTTCCAGCCTTGCCGCCCCTTGTGAACCTTGCCGAAGACGGGTCGCCCGTCAGGGCTTCCCGGCTTCCTCCTGTTTCGGAGTTTCAGGCTGGGCGGGGTCCTCAGCCTTGGGCTGCTCTGCGGGTTCTTCGGCGCTCGGTGGTTCAGTCGCTTTCGGCGGCTCCGCCGGCTTTTCCGCGGGTGCAGGCTTGGCCGGTTCCTTGGGATGTTCCTTCTCCGGCGTCTTGGCCGGCTCCGTGGGTCGTTCCTTCTCCGGCGTCTTGGGCTGTTCCTTCGAGGGCGCCTGCGGCTGGGCGGGTTTGCTGATTTCAGCGGCGAGCGCCAGGTTCGCCTTGCGCACGGCCTCGACGAAGCCCTGCCATGGACGGTCGGTAATGCCGACCAGGCCGAGGTGGCCATTCTCACCATCGAGCAGGCGGCCAGTGGCCGGCTGATCGAGGTACTGGAACCAGTGAGCACCGACGATCAGCGGCTCTTCCGCCGCCTTCTTGAGGTAGGTGGCGTAAGCCGGACCGCGCTCTTCTTCCTTGTAGACCTCGGAGACGCCACCCCAGAACGGACCGCGGTCGCGTGATCCGAAGTGGAACTCGGTGATCATCAGCGGCTTGTCGAGGCGACGCAGCAAGTCCATGTCCATGCCATGCTGCGGCTCACGGTTGTAGCGATTGAAGCTGATCACGTCGCAGTACTGCGCGCAGGACTCGATGGCCTCGGGCACGGTGGCGGCGAAACGACCGCCCAGCATCAGGTGGTTGGGCGCATGCCACTTCATGGAATCGGCAATGGTCTTGAAGTAGGTGTCCGCATAGAAACGCTGGAAGCGCTTGAAGTCTTCCTCGATAGCCGGGTGCTCCGGATTCGGCAGCGGCGGTTCGAAGCCCGGGTCCTCCATCAGTTCCCAGGCCTGCAGATCGATGCCCCAGGCTTTCGAGAGGCCCTGCTGGTTGCGGTACTTGTCGCGAAGTTGCTTGAGGAAGGCGCGCTTGGCGGGCACGTCGGTCGTCAGGCGCAAGGTGCCGTAGGCCAATGCGTAGCGGGCTCTCGGGTCGTCACTGTGGCCGCCCCAGGCCAGTTCGTTATCGGCGAAGAAGCCCAGGAGCCACGGATCGTCGCGATGATCGCGGGCGGCAATGGCAATTGCGCGCTCCGCCGCCATCGCGAATCGCGGATCGAACGGGTCAGGCATGCCACCCCACCAGTCGAAGCCCGTCTTGATGGTGGCGAAGTCACCATGAATGGACAGCGGCAGGGTGTAGGGCATCCGCTCACTGGTGTTGAAGGCCGGATCGCTCCAGTTGCCTACGGTGTTGAAGCCCCACGCCTTGAGACGTTCCAGGCTGTGGCCGAGCCAGCGCTGCGGGTCGTTGCCGCCGTAGGTGCGCTCGATGTTAGCGCCGTAGAAGTCGTACCAGCGGCCCTGGTTGAATGCCCGCCCCTTGTTGGCGTCGGTTTCGGCGCGGTCGTCGCCTTTGCCGAAATGATTGGCCAGGGGCTCATTGTCCTTCGGCAGCGCCTTGAACATGGCTTCCCGGCCTTCGACGTAAGTCTGGCTCAGGCCAGGGGTTACCGCGTTGACGCCCAGGGAGAAGAACGGATGGCCTTCCGGAGTGACCAGGAACCAGCGGCCATTGCGCTTCTCGGTACGGAAGAAGCCACTGGCTTCGAAGGTCTCACCACCCAGCCAGCCACCGTAGGTGTCCTGTTGTGGCAACTTGGCCGTCCAGTCGGCGAGCTGTTTGGCTTCGTCCGCAGCGCCCTTCTTCAGTTGCTCGTCACTCTTCACCTTGCCGGGCCAGTCGGCACGGGCGTATTGACCGTAGGCGTCCATCAGGCCGTCGTAAAAGGCTTCCTGGTGATCCTTTTCTTCGGTGCCAAAACGGCTGAGCAACACATTCTGCGCGGTGTTGGGCTGGTTCAGGGAAAGCGTCACAGAAGCAATCTTGCTGCGGTCGACTTCACCGTTGACCAGCGTGGCCGGCAACAGACGCTTGCCATCGACGTTCCAGGGCAAAGGTGGCGCCGCACGCATGCCGTGGGCGTTGGGCGAGGTCGCGGCAAGGGGGATCAGCAAGGTCTGCGCTGGTCCGGCCGGTAGGGCCACCTGGGTGGTCAGGACCTTGCCATCGGTGCTCTCGATGGCGACGTCCAGGGTGATCGCCCAATCCTGGGCGCTCTGGATGCGCAGGCTCATGGCCTCCGCCTTGGACCAGTCCCAGCTGCCATTTTGCGGGGTGAGGCGCAGGCTCGGTTTCTCGGCAGCATTGAAGGTAACGCGACGCAGGATTTCACCATTGGCGGTGGTTTCAGCGGTCACGCTCGGCAGACTGGCATCCTGGGTAGTCACCTGCACCGCATCCAGCGGGCGGACGAAATTGAATAGGGTCTCGGCCTGGGCAATCAGGGGGATTCCCGACATGCCAAATAGGATGGCCAGGGCGAGGGGGCATTTTGGTATCGAAAGCATCGGACCGGAGTTCCCAAGAGAATGCTGAGCATAGACCGCCAAAAGTTCGTATCTCGCCAACGGTGCGACAAAACGAAGCGGAACAAGGCAGGTGCGCTGGGCACCCGCAAAAACCCCGGCATCATCGCAGATGGGGGGCGCTCAGCGTCAAGGGCAGTCCTGTTTCAGGCAATCTCCCGACGGAACGGCGGCAGTGCATCGAGGATCGCGCGGCCGTAGCGTTGGGTGACCACGCGCCGATCCAGCAAGGTGATGGTGCCGCGATCGGCCTCGGTACGCAGCAGGCGACCACAGGCCTGCACCAGGCGCAGGGAAGCATCAGGCACGGCGATCTCCATGAAGGGATTGCCGCCACGGGCCTCGATCCAGTCGGACAATGCCGCTTCCACCGGGTCGTCCGGCACAGCGAAGGGGATCTTGGCGATCACCACGTGTTCGCAGTAGGCACCCGGCAAGTCGACGCCCTCGGAGAAACTCGCCAGGCCGAAAAGCACGCTGGGCTCGCCGTCGTCTACCCGCGCCTTGTGCTTGTTCAGGGTTTCCTGCTTGGACAGGTTGCCCTGAATCAGCACGCGCTTGCGCCAGTCACGGTCCAGGCCTTCGAACACGTCCTGCATCTGCCGACGGGAGGCGAATAGCACCAGCGTGCCGCGCGCACCGTCCACCAGCGAGGGCAGCTCACGGACGATGGCGGCAGTGTGGGCTGCCGCATCGCGGGGGTCGGCTTTCAGGTCAGGAACGCGCAGCAGGCCGGCATCGGCATGCTGGAACGGGCTCGGCACAACGGCGGTGACGGCGACCTTGGGCAAGCCAGCGCGCATCCGGAAGCGGTCGAACTTGCCCAGCGCGGTGAGGGTTGCGGAAGTAACCAGCGCACCGTAGGCCACATTCCACAGGTTACGGCGCAGGGTCTCGGCGGCGAGGATGGGGCTGGCATTGACCTCGATATCATGCAGCGCCCCGCTTTCGGCGAGGGTCAGCCACCGCGCCATGGGCGGGCTGTCTTCCGGGTCTTCGACGGTGAAGGCCGTCCACAACTCCCAGTTGCCCTGGGCGCGAGACTGCAGGCTGCCGAAAAGCGGATACCACTCTTCCGCCTGATGACTGGCAACGCCGGTGCTGGCCTCACCATCCATGGCTTCCTTGAGGAGTTCGGTAAGGCGGGTGAAGACGTCTTGCAGCCTGGAGAAACCCTTCTTCAGTTCGATGCCCAGCTCTCGCAGGTGCTCAGGCACCACGCCGGCTTCGAATCGATGACGCGGACGTTCGCGGCCTTCCATGTCTTCGCCGGCACGAAAATCAGCGACCTCTTCACAGGCGTTGAACATGAACTGCTGGTGGGTGCGAATCTCCCGTGCCAACTCGGGCACGCCTTCCACCAGACGACCGAACTCACCGGGGAGGGGATTTTGTGCCAGCAGTTTGGAAAGGTTCTTCGCCACCTGTTCCAGCCAATCGGCCGTGGACCGCAGGCGGGTGTAATGGGCGAAGTGACCGATGGCCTTGTCCGGCAGGTGATGGCCTTCGTCGAACACGTAGAGCGTCTCGCGCGGGTCCGGCAGCACGGCCCCGCCACCCAGGGCCAGGTCGGCCAGCACCATGTCGTGGTTGGTGACGATGACGTCCACCTTGGTCATGCCCTCCCGCGCCTTATAGAAGGCGCATTGCTGGAAGTTCGGACAATGGCGCTTGGTGCACTGGCTGTGGTCGGTGGTGACGCGAGCCCAGTCCTGATCCTCGATGGCTTCGGGCCAGGAATCGCGATCGCCATCCCAACGATTGCCAGCGAGGCGTTCGATCATCTGGTTGAGAAGCTTTTGTCCCTTCTCGTCGACATCGATGGTGAAGCCCTCGTCGGCGAATAGCTGGGCCGTGGCACTCTGCGCCTGGCCTTCCTGCAGGAGCATGTCGAGCTTGGACAGGCAGAGGTAGCGGCCGCGCCCCTTGGCCAGGGCGAAACTGAAGTTCAGGCCACTGTTGCGCATCAGGTCGGGCAAATCCTTGTGGACGATCTGCTCCTGCAACGCCACGGTTGCCGTCGCGATCACCAGACGCTTGCCGGCAGCCTTCGCAGCGGGAATGGTCGCCAGGCTGTAGGCAACGGTCTTGCCGGTACCGGTCCCCGCCTCCACCGCCACCACGGCAGGCTCGCCCTCGCGGTGACCTTCGTCATCGACGGGAATGGCACCCAGGGCCTTGGCAACCTCGGCGATCATCAGGCGCTGGCCATAACGGGCTTTCAGCCCCTTGGCTTCGAGAAAACGGCTGTAGGCGCCCTGGATCTGGGACTTGAGTTCGGTGCTGAGCATGAGTGACTGCGGCGGGAGGAGCTGGATAAATTTTCAGTACTTTAACAGGACGGCTATGATAGCGCGCCTTCTTTTACCCGCCGAATGGAGTTGACCGGATGACTGCCCACGCAGCCCTTTACGCCCTGCACCTGCTGGCCGCCCTGGTATGGGTCGGTGGCATGTTCTTCGCCTGGATGATCCTGCGACCGGCCGCCGTCGCCACCCTGGAGCCCCCGGCGCGACTGCGCCTCTGGCTGGACGTGTTCCGCCGCTTCTTCCATTGGGTCTGGCCGGCGGTGCTGGTACTGCCCTTCTCCGGCGTGGGCATGGTGCATATGTCCTACGCCAGCATGGAAGCCGCGCCGCGATATGTGCACATGATGATCGGGCTGTATGTGGCGATGCTGGCGCTGTTCCTGCGGGTGAGCGCCCTGCTGCTGCCACAGCTGCGTGCGGCAGTGACTGCGGAAAACTGGCCTGAAGGCGGCGCGGTGCTGGGTCGCATCCGTCGCGTGGTGGGGTTCAACCTGCTGATCGGGCTGGCGCTGGTGACCATCGTCGCCATTCGCCCGAGTTTCTGAATCAGGCGCACGTCCCTGTGCGCCCTCGTTCGATCAGAAACGTACGACCTTGAAGCTGCCGGTATTGCCCGCAGCGCCGGCTTTGCCGGGTTGTCCCGCGCGACCGCTCCTGGCGCCGTCGGCCTCGTACAGCAGACAGCCCTTGCCGGCACCGCCATGGCCACCGGCACCGCCCTCGCCTGCCGCGCCGCCGACGCCGCCATCCAGACGCACGCGAACCAGATCCACCGGGAAGGACTCCGGCACTTCCAGGCGCACCTGACCGCCAGCGCCACCCGCCTCGCCGTCGGCGCCGGGTTGACCATCCCAGCCACGGCCGGCCGAACCCCAGAGGCAACCGGCAGCATCGCCGTCGGCGCCAGCCAGTCCCGGACGTCCCGGCGCGCCGATGCCGCCGCGCACATCCAGGGTCATTTCATTCACTTGGACATCCACCAGGCGCAGTTCGAGATTACGTCCCGCGCTGGCCGGCTTGCTCATGCTGCCGGCGGCGCCCGATGCGGTGATATGGCTGCCAGGACCGATCTCGCCCCGTTGCACTTCCAGGCGAAAAGCCTTCTCCGAGGGTGCGATACCCAATCGGGCCTCGCGCCCCATACGCAGTTCGCCGATGCGCAGCTCGGTCACGCCAGCCGGAATCAACAGCGTGGCGTAGTCGGCGACTTCGACCTGGTCGAGGCTGAGGCTGCCCGTTCGGGTAGGCAGCTTGAGGAAGTTGTGTGCGTCCACCTTGACCTGTCCCTCGGCCAGGGCGACCGGGGCGATCAGTGCAAGCAGAAGGCCGAGCTTACGCATGGCGTGCCTCCTTGCTGCGTTGACGCGGGATGGTCAGCAGATGGAAGACGCCGAACAGAAGGAGCTGCAGACGATCCAGCCAGGGATTGGCACGCCCGCGCAGCAAGGAATTGAACAGCATGATTTCGAACAGATGAACCAGGATCAGCAGGATGCCGGCACCGTTGAGCAGCATGTCGAAAGGTTGGGTGAACGGTGAAGCGACGTTGGCAATGACGACCAACCAGAACAACAGGGCAACCACCTTGCCCAGCCCCATGAATAAACGCATGCCTCCCTCCTGGCATTGTTCGAGTTTTTGCGGACCATACGCCGAAGCCCGGCGACGCACCAGAGCGTCGCCGGGAAAAGCATCGACTTGCAATCGACTCGTTGATACAGCGCAGGTAAAACCGTCAGCGGTCGACCCGTATTTCGACCCTGCGATTCTGCGCGCGCCCGGCATCCGTCTCGTTGTCCGCCACCGGCTGGCTTTCGCCCATGCCTTCAGTTGTCAACTTGCTGGCCGGCACGCCCTGGCTGGCCAGGAAGTCCGCCACGCTCCTCGCCCGACGCTCGGAAAGCCCCTGGTTGTATGGATCGGAACCGACGCTGTCGGTGTGGCCGATGACCTTGGCACTGACCAGGTTGGCCCCCGTGAGCCGGTTGGCCACGGCAGCCAGTTGGTCTTTGGCGGCCGGGGTCAATTCGGCGGAATCGAACGCGAAGAGCACGTCGCCCATGTCACTGAGGACGATGACTTCGTCCTGCGGCGGCGGGACAGGCTCCGCCGGTACCTGGGCATAGGTTCGTTGCGGACAGCCACGACTATCGACGGTCGCTCCGGCAGGCGTGTTGGGGCAGGTATCGCGACGATCGAACACCCCGTCGCCATCTGCGTCGCCGTCCTGCGCGAAGCAGATGAGGCCGCCGACGATGGCGCCCGCCGCGGCACCACCGGCTGCCCAGGCAGAACTCTCCACGGCGCCCAATCCGCCACCTACGAGACCACCGACCAGACTACAAATGGGCCAATTCCCCTGGTTCAACGCCGCACTGTCATCGCTGGACGTGGACGCGCAACCAGAAAGGAAACTGCTGACCAGAAGAAGTGAAATCGCAACCGGGGGAAGTGGGTTGCCCATGATGATTCTCCTGTGCCACCGGCCAGGCCGGTACCACAGGAGTAAAGACCCGAGGCCCCCGGCGCACAAGGCGTGCGCCGCAGGCTTGACGGGGTTTAACGGTCGATCTGGATCTCTACGCGACGGTTCATGGCGCGACCGTCTTTGGTGGAGTTGTCGGCCACCGGCTGGCTTTCGCCCGCACCACCGACACTGACGATATTGGAAGCCGGGATGCCGCTGCGTACCAGATAGTCAGCCACCGCATGGGCACGGCGCTCGGAGAGGCCCTGGTTATAGGCATCGGTACCCACGCTGTCGGTATGACCGGTGATGGTCAGCTTGGCGTCAGGTGCTTCATTCTTCAGGCGAGTAGCGACGCTGTCGAGGGTGGCCTCGTCCGCTGCATCGAGCTTCGAGGAGTCGAAGGCAAACAGCAGGTCACGGACAACGATGGTTTCGTGCTCGACGACCACTGCCTCCACCACAGGCTCTTCTGCCTTGAGCGGGCAACCGTCGGCGTCGACCTGGGTGCCGGGCGGAGTGCCAGGGCACTTGTCACGGCTGTCGAATACACCATCGCCATCTTCGTCGCCATCGCCGTGTACCCAGCAATAGGCAGCTGCCGTGCCGGCGCCGATCAAGGCGCCCCAACCAGCGTATGTACTGCTTTCGATCGCACCCAGTCCCGCACCTACCACACCCCCTACTGCTGCACACTTGGGCCAGTCGGTCTTCTGCAGACCGGCGCAACCGGTCAACAAGCTGGTCACCAGGATTAGGGGTAAAGCTGTCCGTGTAATGCTCATAAGCGAGTCTCCTCTTAGAATCGGCCCATACCGACAATTAGGGAGTAAAGACGCCCGCTTCGGAAACCGCCAGCACTAGGCCATGACTCGCCTTCGGGCTAGTCTTGCTCCACTTGTTCGAGGATTTTCGATGACTGACAGCTTCTCTTCCCGCACCCCGCAGCAGGCTCTTGCGGCCCTGCTCGAACGCTATGCCCCGCAAAGTCTCCTGCTGGTGGGCAACAGTCCGCTGCCGGCACTGGAAGCCTTCGCCGCCGCGCACCCAGATAGCGAGATCGTCCACGTGCCCGCCGGATCGCTTCCAGCCGAGCAGGCCGCGCGCCGCTTCGACCTTGCCCTGCTGGCTGACTGCCTGGAGCACTTGCCCAAGCGAAACGGCCTGCAACTGCTCGGCGGCATCCGCAACCTCAATGCGAGCCGGGTGGCGGTGCTGGCCGACCTCGGCGCCTGCGGCTGGCAGGACACCGACTTCTTCTCCCTCGCGTTGCAGGCCAGTGAGCGCTTTCGCCGCGAGCAGCAAACCCTCACCCTGTTCACCTACGACCTACGCGAGTACAAGCAGGTCCCCGATTGGTTGAATGCGAAGTTCTGGGCCAACCCGCAAAACTTCGGCAAGTACTGGTGGTAGCCATGAGCACTGCAATCTGTCCCTGCGGAAGCGGCAATCTCCTCGAAGTCTGCTGTGGCCGTCATCACGCCGGCCATCCTGCTGCCAGCGCCGAGGCGCTGATGCGTTCGCGCTACAGCGCCTATGTACTGGGACTGGTGGACTACCTCGTGGAGACCACCCTGCCCGCCCAGCGCTCAGGGCTCGATATAGAAGCCATCCGCGCCTGGAGCCTCGGCAGCACCTGGCTCGGGCTGGAGGTGGAAAACCATGAGCTGCTCGGCGGCCAGCCGGAGCACGCCTTCGTTACCTTTATGGCGCGCTGGCACGACCAGAGTGGTGAGCACAGCCATCGTGAACGTTCAGCTTTCGTCCAGGCGGATAACCACTGGTACTTCCTCGACCCGACCGTGCCGGTGAAAGCGAGCCGCAACGATCCGTGTCCCTGTGGAAGCGGTCTCAAGTTCAAGAAATGTTGTTCGAGCTATTTCTGATTCGACGACAGAAAAGGCCTGAATCGCGGGCCTTTCTTCTATCTATTAGCGCTCTTCGAGTCGCAGGTGGGAGGTGTCCGGGGGCGGCCCAGACGGCAACTTCTTCTGCTGCCCCATGTCACTGCCTACGGGCGCCAGGCTGAAACTGGAAAAGTCGAAACGCGGTGCCGGCGCCTGCGGCTTGGAATCCTGCAGGTCAGCGCCAACCGGCGCAATGCCGAAGTCCGGCGCGTCGACGCCGACAAAAGCCGCCATGTACTCATCCCGCGGTACCACCTTCAAGCGACCGGGCGATGCAGCCTGCACCGGCCTCAGCGCGGGTACGGGCTGGACCTGGAGTTCGGGCTCTGGCGGCGGTGCCAGTTCCACCTCTTCTATTTCAGGTTCCATGGATATCACGTCGACCAGCGCACCGGCGCGTTCCAGGGTCGAGCGATACTTCTCCGCAGAGGCTTCGTCCAGGTTGTTCTTGAGAATCACGCGCCGCCCGGAGAAAAGCATGGACACGCGTTGGGCGTCAGCCTGGAACAGCCTGGCCAGATTGGCCTGCACCGATTCCAGTTGCGCCCCCGGTACCAACTTCCCGGAGAAGGCGATCTCATAACGCCCCATTGGTAACACTCCTGTCCAAATTACCTAGCAGTATGGCGCAGCTTTTTTTACCCCCACAACTGGTTGCGGCCGAGCAGTTGCTTGTTACACTGGAGCGTCACTTGGAGTATTGCAATGTTTTACCAGGCGCAAACGATAAGAATTCTCAGCCTACTGTTTTTCTTCGCCCTCCCATTTTCGGGCCTCAGTGGATGCTCTACCTGGATCAGCGGCAGCTTCCAGGACCCGGACGTGCGCCTGATCAAGGTAGACGTGGTACGCGCCAAACTGCTGGAACAACAGTTCGTGCTGCGTTTTCGCATAGACAACCCCAACGATGTCAGCCTGCCCGTGCGCGGACTGATCTACACCGTTCACCTCAACGAAGTGAAACTGGCATCCGGCGAATCCAGCACCTGGTTCACCGTGCCCGCCCATGGCAGCCAGACCTTCGAAGTCCCGGTTCGCACCAACCTGTGGCGCCACATGAAGTACATCGTGAAGCTGCTGGAAAAACCCGACGAACCGATCAAGTACCGCCTGCAGGGCGAGGTCAAGACCGGATTGATGTTCGGCAAGAGCGTGCACCTGAGCCGCAATGGCGAGATAATCCCCGGCAGTTACATCCCGGAGTAGTACTTTCATGAGTCAAGAGCCCCACGTCCATGGTCCGAACTGCAACCACGACCATGACCACGATCATCACCACCATGTTCATGGCCCGCACTGCAACCATGGCGCCCAGGAGCCGGTGCGCAACCCGCTGAAGGAAGTGGGCCGCAACGATCCCTGCCCCTGCGGCAGCCAGAAGAAATTCAAGAAGTGCCACGGCGCCTGATGCCGCAGCACTCATCAAGGCCCGCCTAGTGCGTAATGCTGTTCACATAAGAACGCCGCTAATCCCTCACCGGTGAGCGGCGTTCTTGGTTTCTGCAGCGGCAAAACGCTGTAGGAGCCAGCTTGCTGGCGAATGGGCGATATCCCGGAAAGCTTCGCGAGCAAGCTCGCTCCTACAACAACAGCGACACCTCGTTGGCGGGGCTAACTGAACAGCATTACGCCTCGTGCGGGCCTTTTCGTTTCCGGTCGTCGTCCATCTCTGCGGACCGCGCCGACGACCGCGAAAAAGTAGTCCGGGCGGTGCTTGCACGGCGCGGGACGGCTCACTAACGTAGCGCGTTTGATCCGATGCCCCCCTCTCAGGAGAGCCCGTTCCATGGCTTCGCCAGCCTTCAAGCGCTTCCTTCCCCGGTTCTGCGTCGCCGCCGCCGCTGGCACCATGATCGCCCTCAGCGGCTGCCAGTCCTGGCTGGACAGCCGTTACTCCGGCAGCCTGCCGCCCACCTCCGGCTTCCAGCCGGTGAAGGGCCTGGCGCAGAGCGTCTCGATCCGCCGCAATCCGCTGGGCATGCCGCTGATCGAAACCACTACCTTCCACGACGCGCTGTTCACCCTCGGCTACGTCCATGCGTCCGACCGTCTCAGTCAGATGGTCGGGCTCCGCCTGATGGCTGAAGGCCGACTCGCCGAGATGGCCGGCCCCGGCGTGCTGGAAATCGACCGTTTCATGCGCGCGGTGAACCTGCGCAAGAGCGCCGACATCCTCTACAAGAATGCCTCGCCGCGCCTGAAGGAGTTCTTCGCGGTCTACGCGCGCGGGGTCAACGCCTACCTCTATCGCTACCGCGACAAGCTGCCGATGGACCTGGCCGAGTCCGGCTACAAGCCAGCCTACTGGAAGCCAGAAGACTCGGTGCTGGTGTTCACCCTGCTGAACTTCGGCCTGGCCGTGAACCTGCAGGAAGAAATCGCCTCCCTGGTTCTCGCGCAGAAGGTTGGCGCCGACAAGCTGGCCTGGCTCACCCCCATCTATCCCGATGAGCCCTTGCCCTTCGAAGAAGCGGAGAAGCTCAAGGGCCTGCAACTGGGTGGCCAGATTCCGGGCCTGAGCGCACTGGAGGATGCCGCGAGCCAGGTCGCCTCGCTCAACATGCTCGGTGTCGCGGCGTCCAACAACTGGGCCATCGCGCCGCAGAAGAGCCGCACCGGCCGCAGCATCCTGGCCAACGACACCCACCTGCCAATCTCCATGCCCTCGGTGTGGAACTTCGTGCAGATCCGCTCGCCGAAATTCCAGGCCGCCGGTGTTTCCATCGCCGGCGTCCCGGCCATAGTCGCCGGCTACAACGGCAAGCTGGCCTGGGGCATGACCATGGTCATGGGCGACAACCAGGACCTGTTCCTCGAGAAGATCAAGCGCGAAGGCAGCCGCCTCTACTACCAGGCCAACGGCAAGTGGGTGCCCGCCAGCGAGCGCATGGAAACCTTCTTCGTGAAAGGCGAGCGCCCGGTACGCGAGGTGATCTACGAGACCCGCCACGGCCCGCTGCTGAACTCGGTGCTGGGTCAGCGTAAACACCCGCTGCAGCCACTGGAAATCAAGAGCGGCTACGGCATCGCCCTGCAGACCAGCCAGTACGAGGCCGACCAGTCCCTGGACGCCTTCTTCGCCCTGTCCCGCGCGCAATCGGTGGAGCAGGCTCACGAGGCCACCCGCTCCATCCGCGCCATGGGACTGAACATCCTTTATGCCGACGACAAGCACATCGCCTGGCAGGTCACCGGCCGCTACCCGAATCGTCGCGAAGGCCGCGGGCTACTGCCGTCGCCCGGCTGGGACGGTCGCTATGACTGGGATGGCTATGCCGACCCGATGCTCCATCCGTACGACCAGGACCCGGCGCAAGGCTGGCTCGGCACCGCCAACCACCGCACCGTCCAGGGCGGCTATGGCGTGCAGTTGTCCAACTCCTGGTACTACCCGGAACGCGCCGAACGCATCGCCGAACTGGCCGGTGGCAGCGGCAAGCACGACTGGCAAAGCATGATCGCCATGCAGTACGACCAGACCAGCCCCTTCCCGGTCAAACTCAAGGCCATGCTGCAAGACCCCGGCATGACGCAGCCGCTCAAGCAGGCGATCAATGCCTTGCCGCCCGCCGGCCGGGCCAAGGCTCAGGAAGGTTTCGACCGCCTGCTGGCCTTCGACGGTCGTCTCAGCCCGACGTCCGCTGACGCCGCCTACTACGGCGCCTTCCTTCACGAAAGCGCGCGGCAGATCTTCCTCGACGAATTGGGTCCGGAGACCAATCCGGCCTGGCGAGCCCTGGTGCAGACTGCCGACCTGTCCTACTCGGCCCAGGCCGACCACCTGCTGGGGCGTGTCGACAGCCCGTTCTGGGACGACGTGAATACCCCGCAGAAGGAAGACAAGCCGGCCATCCTCGCGCGCAGCCTGGCCGCCGCCGTCAGCTACGCCGAAAGCCGCTTGGGCGCGGATCGCAAGTCCTGGCAATGGGGCAAGTTGCATACCTATGAATGGGTTACCGAGAGCACCCAGCTCGCGCCCTACATGAGTGCGACCCAACGCAGCGGCCTCAACGCCCTGAAGGGTTACCTGGACCGCGGCCCTTACCCGGCCGGCGGTGATCACACCACGCTCAACGTCTCGGCCTATCACTGGGGCGAAGGCTTCGACACCTGGCTGATCCCGGCCATGCGCATCATCGTCGACTTCGGCCAGCCGGAGCCCATGATCGGTGTGAACAGCTCCGGCCAGTCCGGCAACCCGGCGAGCCCTCATTATGCCGATGGCATCGATGCCTGGCTGAAGGCGCGCTACGTGAAATTCCCCTTCCAGCCGCAGAACCTCGATGCCATCTACGGCACCAAGCGCCTGATGCTGACGCCGCAAAAATGATTGGGCAGCGGTGGAACTTCCCACCGCCCCATTGCTCTGATCTGGTGGACTTACTCCATAGATCACATTTCAAGGCGCCCCAGGGCGCCTTTTCTTTTGCCTGATCGCCAGCAAGGAGCAGCCTTTACTGTGGGGGCGAATTCATTCGCAAAGGGATGCACAGCATCCCCCGCAAGTTCGCAAGCCGGCCCTGCGGTCCGGCCAGCGAATGAATTCGCCCCCACAACGGGTACCGCCACAACCTTGCGCATCGCCGGTACCTTGCCGCATCCTGCGCCCTTTCCACGGTTTGCCCGGAGCCCCGAGAACCGACATGCCCGACAGCGCCTTTTCCGGCCGCATCATCCAGAACCTCCTGGATACCGATTTCTACAAGCTGACGATGATGCAGGCGGTCCTGCACAACTACCCCAACGCAGAAGTCGAGTGGGAGTTGCGTTGCCGCAACGATGAAGACCTGACGCCCTACCTCGCGGAAATCCGCTTCCAGATCGAACAACTGGCAGACATCTCGATCACGCCCGACCAGTTGAACTTCCTCGAGCGCATCCCTTTCATCAAGCCGGACTTCATCCGCTTTCTCAGCCTGTTCCGCTTCAACCTGCGCTACCTGCAACTGGGCATCGACAATGGCCAGCTCTGCGTGCGCCTGCGTGGCCCCTGGCTGCACGTGATCCTCTTCGAGATCCCCTTGCTGGCGATCATCAGTGAAGTCCGCAACCGCTACCGCTACCGCGACGTCAAGCTGATCCAGGCCCGTGAGCGGCTCTACCGCAAGCTCGACTGGCTCAGCGCCAATGCCAGCGACGAGGAACTGGCGGGCTTCCAACTGGCTGATTTCGGCACCCGCCGGCGTTTTTCCTATCGCGTCCAGGAAGAAGTCGTGCACATCCTCAAGCGCGACTTCCCGGGCCGTTTCGTCGGCACCAGCAACGTGCACCTGGCCCGCGAATACGACATCAAGCCCATCGGCACCATGGCCCACGAATGGCTGATGGCCCACCAGCAGCTTGGACCGCGCCTGATCGACAGCCAGATCGCCGCCCTCGATTGCTGGGTGCGCGAATACCGGGGCCTGCTGGGCATCGCCCTGACCGACTGCATCAACATGCAGGCCTTCCTCAACGATTTCGACCTGTACTTCGCCAAGCTCTTCGACGGCCTGCGCCACGACTCCGGCGACCCGCTGCAATGGGCGGAAAGAGCCATCACGCATTACGAGAAGCTGGGCATAGACCCGCAGACCAAGACCCTCGTATTCTCCGACGGCCTCGACCTGCCCCGCGCACTCGCGCTCTACCGCGCCCTGCGCGGGCGCATCCAGGTCAGCTTCGGTATCGGCACCAACCTGACCTGCGATATCCCCGGCGTCGATCCCATGAACATCGTGATCAAGATGACCGCCTGCAACGGCCAGCCGGTGGCGAAGATTTCCGATGAGCCGGGCAAGACCCAATGCCGCGACGAAAACTTCGTCGCCTACCTGAAACACGTTTTCCGCGTCACCGACGCCCAGTAAGGACTCCGCACATGAGCAACCGCCAGCAAGAAATCGCCAAAGCCCTGGATGTCGTCCCGCCCTTTGCCGACGAAGCAGCCTTGGTGGCCGAAGTCGAGCGCCGCAAGACATTCATCAAGGATTGCCTGCGCAAATCCGGCCTCAAGGTCCTGGTGCTCGGCATCAGTGGCGGCGTCGACTCAACCACCGCCGGCCGCCTGGCCCAGCTCAGCGTCGAAGAACTGCGCGCGGAAACCGGTGATGAGGGCTACCGCTTCATCGCCGTGCGCCTGCCCTACAACGTCCAGCACGACGAAGCGGACGCCCAGGTGGCGATGAACTTCATTCGCGCCGACGAAGAAGAAACCGTGAACATCGCCGACAGCGTGATCGGCCTGGCCGAGCAGGTCACCCACCTCAACCACCTCACCGAGGCCCGCCGCGACTTCGTCGCCGGCAACATCAAGGCACGCATCCGCATGGTCGCCCAGTTCGCCATCGCCAACGCCAACAACGGCCTCGTGATTGGCACGGACCACGCCGCCGAGGCGGTGATGGGCTTCTTCACCAAATTCGGCGACGGCGCCTGCGACATCGCCCCGCTCTCCGGGCTGGTGAAGCACCAGGTGCGCAGCATCGCCCGTTACCTGGGCGCGCCGGAAAGCGCCGTCCAGAAGGTGCCCACTGCTGACCTGGAAGAGCTGCGCCCCGGCAAGCCCGACGAAGAAGCCCACGGGGTTACCTACGTCGAGATCGACGCCTTCCTGCATGGCCAGCCAGTCAGCCCCGAAGCCTACGCCATCATTGTCCGCACCTACGACAACAGCCAGCACAAGCGGGCCCTGCCGCTGGTGCCCTGACCCTCAGACCACCGGTGCCGGTGGCGGCTCATCGGGAATGGTGGGCTCCCCCGGCTCATGGGGTTGACCCGGTTCGACGGGTTGCTCCGGATCGCCCGGCCCTTCCTCATGCAGGGGATCGCGTCCAGCCAGGAGCTCATGCAGAACGGTCCCCAGCAGGAAGCTGGATTCCGGCGACAGTGCCTCTATGAGTTTGTCGATATGCATTCCGTATTCCTCGGTGGAAGGGAGTTCCCTGCATAGAGCCGCTCCCGCCGCCCGGCATTCAAGCTTTCCGACCTGCGGACGCCGGGCACAAAAAACCGGGCATAGAGCCCGGTTCCTTCATTGCTGATCGGCCTCAGGCCTTGGGCAGGGTCACCCCGGTCTGGCCCTGGTACTTGCCGCCACGGTCCTTGTAGGAAACCTCACAAGCCTCGTCCGACTGCAGGAACAGCATCTGCGCCACGCCTTCGTGGGCGTAGATCTTCGCCGGCAGGTTGGTGGTGTTGGAGAACTCCAGGGTCACGTGGCCTTCCCACTCGGGTTCCAGCGGGGTCACGTTGACGATGATGCCGCAACGGGCATAGGTGCTCTTGCCGAGGCAGATGGTCAGCACATCGCGGGGAATGCGGAAGTATTCCACGGTGCGGGCCAGCGCGAAGGAGTTCGGCGGGATGATGCAGACGTCGCTGTTGATGTCGACGAAGCTCTTCTCGTCGAAGTTCTTCGGGTCCACCACGGCGGAGTGGATGTTGGTGAACACCTTGAATTCGGCGGCGCAGCGCACGTCGTAGCCGTAGCTGGAAACGCCGTAGGAAATCACCCGGCTATCGTCCGCACCACGCACCTGGCGCTCGACGAACGGCTCGATCATGCCGTGCTCCAGCGCCATGCGGCGAATCCACTTATCCGATTTGATGGTCATGGCGGGCGTCCTGTGAGGGGGCTGAAAATTTGACCGCGAATCTTACAGTCCGGCGAAAGCCTCGGCAAAGGCCCCGCCGGATGGCCGGAGCGTCAGTCGTCGCTGATGGTGATGTTCGGCATGGCGGTCGCGGCCTGGTCGGACAGCGCAATACGCGCGCCGACGCAGCGGGCCGCCTGCTGGTAGATCATCGCGATCTGGCTTTCCGGGTCGGCGATGGTGGTGGGCTTGCCGCCATCGGACTGCATGCGGATGGCCATGGACAGCGGCAACGAGGCCAGCAGATCCACGCCGTATTGGGCCGCCAGCTTCTCGCCGCCGCCCTCGCCGAACAGGTGCTCGGCGTGACCGCAGTTGGAGCAGATGTGCACGGCCATGTTCTCCACCACGCCCAGCACCGGGATATTCACCTTGCGGAACATTTCCACGCCTTTCTTGGCATCCAGCAGCGCCAGATCCTGCGGGGTGGTGACGATCACCGCGCCGGACACCGGCACCTTCTGCGCCAGGGTCAGCTGGATGTCACCGGTGCCCGGCGGCATGTCCACCACCAGGTAGTCGAGGTTCTCCCAGGCGGTCTGGGTGATCAGCTGGATCAGCGCGCCGGAGACCATCGGGCCGCGCCACACCACCGGCGTGTTGTCGTCGGTCAGGAACGCCATGGACATCACCTGCACGCCATGAGCTTCAAGCGGAATGAAGAACTTCTGGTCGCGCACCTTCGGCCGGGTGCCTTCGGGAATGCCGAACATGATGCCCTGGCTCGGGCCGTAGATATCGGCGTCGAGAATGCCGACCCGCGCGCCTTCACGGGCCAGCGCGAGGGCCAGGTTGGCCGCGGTGGTGGACTTGCCCACACCGCCCTTGCCGGAAGCGACGGCGATGATGTTCTTCACATTGGCCAGCGCGGGCACCTGGTCCTGGGCCTTGTGCGCCTCGATGACGCAATCCACCTGAACCTCGGCGCGATCCACGCCGTCCAGGTTTTCCAGGGCCATTTTCAGCATCTGCGCCCAGCCAGCCTTGAACAGGCCGGCGGCATAGCCGAGCTCCAGGCGCACGCGGACGTTGCCGCCCTGGATATCGACTTCGCGCAGACAGCCGGCGCTGACCGGGTCCTGATCGAGGTGGGGATCGGTGAACTGGCGCAGGGTGGCTTCAACCTGGGCGCGGGAAAGGGTACTCATCGCATGACTCCGGAAAGACCGAGCAAATCAGGCGGCTATCCTACCCGACCACCTCACCGCTGGGTCGTCCACGGGTGAAAAAATCGCGCCGGGCCTATATAGTTGCCGACTTCCCTTTTGTTCCATATCCGGTAGCCGAGCACCATGAGCGAGCCCCGCAAGATCCTTGTGACAAGCGCCCTTCCCTATGCCAACGGGTCCATCCACCTCGGGCATATGGTTGAGTACATCCAGACCGATATCTGGGTGCGCTTCCAGAAGATGCGTGGCAACCAGGCTGTCTACGTCTGCGCCGACGACGCCCACGGCTCGGCCATCATGCTGCGCGCCGAAAAGGAAGGCATCACTTCCGAACAATTGATCGACAACGTGCGCGCCGAGCACACCGCCGACTTCGCCGACTTCCTGGTGGACTTCGACAACTACCACTCCACCCATTCGGAAGAGAACCGCGTCCTGTCCAGCAGCATCTACACCAAGCTGCGCGACGCCGGCCACATCGCCACCCGCCCGGTGACCCAGTACTTCGACCCGGACAAGCAGATGTTCCTGGCCGACCGCTTCATCAAGGGCACCTGCCCGAAATGCGCGGCCGACGACCAGTACGGCGACAACTGCGAAGTGTGCGGCGCGACCTACTCGCCCACCGAGCTGAAGAATCCGAAGTCCGCCATTTCCGGCGCCACTCCGGTGCTCAAGGAATCCCTGCACTACTTCTTCAAGCTGCCGGACTTCGACGCCATGCTGAAAGAGTGGACCCGCAGCGGCGCCCTGCAGGAGTCGGTGGCCAACAAGATCGCCGAATGGCTGGACGCCGGCCTGCAGGAGTGGGACATCAGCCGTGATGCACCCTACTTCGGCTTCGAGATCCCGGACGCCCCCGGCAAATACTTCTACGTCTGGCTGGATGCCCCGATCGGCTACATGGCCAGCTTCCAGAACCTCTGCGCGCGCCGTCCTGAGTTGGACTTCGACGCCTTCTGGAACAAGGACTCCAACGCCGAGCTGTACCACTTCATCGGCAAGGACATCGTCAACTTCCACGCCCTGTTCTGGCCCGCCATGCTCGAAGGCGCCGGCTACCGCAAGCCGACCGCGCTGAACGTGCACGGCTACCTGACCGTGAACGGCCAGAAGATGTCCAAGTCCCGCGGCACCTTCATCAAGGCACGCACCTACCTGGATCACCTGCAGCCGGAATACCTGCGCTACTACTACGCGTCCAAGCTGAGCCGCAGCGTTGACGACCTTGACCTGAACCTCGAGGACTTCGTGCAGAAGGTGAACTCCGACCTGGTGGGCAAGGTGGTCAACATCGCCAGCCGTTGCGCCGGCTTCATCCACAAGGGCAATGCCGGCAAGCTGGTGGCCGAGAACGCTGCGCCAGAACTGTTCACCGAGTTCGCCGCCGCCGCGCCGAGCATTACCGAAGCCTATGAAAACCGTGACTTCGCCCGCGCCATGCGCGAAATCATGGCGCTCGCCGACCGTGCCAACGCCTGGATCGCCGACAAGGCGCCCTGGGCCCTGGCCAAGCAGGAAGGCAAGCAGGCCGAGGTCCAGGCAGTCTGCGCCGCAGGTGTGAACCTGTTCCGCCAGTTGGTCATCTTCCTCAAGCCCGTGCTGCCGCAACTGGCCGTTGCTGCCGAGCAGTTCCTCAATGTGGCTCCGCTGAGCTGGGACGACCACAAGGTGCTGCTGGCCGACCACCAACTGAACCCGTTCAACCCGCTGATGACCCGCATCGAGCCGGCGAAGATCGAAGCCATGGTCGCCGCCTCCAAGGAAGACCTGGCCGCTGCCTCGGCGCCCAAGGGCAATGGCGAACTGACGAAAGACCCGCTGGCGGCGGAAATCGCCTTCGACACCTTCGCCGCCGTCGACCTGCGCATCGCGCTGATCGAGAAGGCCGAGTTCGTCGAAGGCGCAGACAAGCTGCTGCGCCTCTCCCTGGACATCGGTGACGCCAAGCGCAACGTCTTCTCCGGCATCAAGAGCGCCTACCCGGACCCGAGCAAGCTGGAAGGCCGCCTCACCCTGTACGTCGCCAACCTGGCGGCGCGCAAGATGAAGTTCGGCGTCTCCGAAGGCATGGTCCTGGCCGCCGGCCCCGGCGGCGAGGAAATCTACCTGCTCAGCCCCGACAGCGGCGCCAAGCCCGGTCAGCGCGTGAAGTAAGGCCCCGAGCACCAGCACAACGCCCGCTTCCAGCGGGCGTTGTGCTTTCCGTAGGTTGGGTAGAGGAACGAAACCCAACGCTGCACGGTTGGGCCATGTCACGTTGGGCCTCGCTACGCTCGGCGCCAACCTACGACACCGTCATCCGCAGCTCCACATCAGCCCGTGACGCCTGAGCTAGCCTTGTAGCAGGGTGCCAGCCATCACGTCTGCACCCCTGTACCGCTCCGGCTGCATCCCGGATAATACGCGGCCCTTTTTTTCAGCCTGGCGACGCTCCGTCCCTATGACCGACTTCATCTTCGCCCTGCTCGGTGCAGCGCTGGCCAACAACCTCGTCCTCGGCCTGCCCCTTGGCGCCGACAGCCTGCGCCAGCCGCGCAGCCAGGCGCTGGCCCTGGCGGGGGGCACGCTGATCGCCCTGGCCACCCCGCTCGCCTGGCTGCTCGACCAGTTCGTACTGGCGCCGCTGGAACTCGGTGCGCTGCGTCTGTTCGTCTTCCTGCCCTTGCTTGCCCCGCTCGCCTGGCTCTGCCTCGAAGGCGTCGGCCGTGTGCGACCGAACCTGCCCCGCGAAGGCCTCTGGCCCCTGCTGCTGGCGAACGGTGCGGCGCTAGGCGCCATGCTGATCGGCAGTGCGAGCGGCTTCGGCGCGGCGATTGGCCTGGGCCTCGGCGGCGGCCTGGGCTTCTGGCTGGTGCTGACCCTGCTGGACGATCTGCTGCAGCAAGTGGATGAGACCAAGGTACCGATCGCCTTCCGCGGCACGCCGATGCTGCTGGTGTGCGCCGGCCTGATGGGCCTGGCCTTCCTCGGATTCAATGGCATGGGGGCGCAATGAGCCAGGCCAACCTGATCCAGAGCATCGATGCCCTCCTGCCGCAAACTCAGTGCGGCAAGTGCGGTCACCCCGGCTGCAAGCCCTACGCCGAAGGCATCGCCCAAGGCGAGGCGATCAACAAGTGCCCACCCGGCGGCACTGCCACCATCCATGCCCTGGCCGATCTGTTGAAGGTCCAGCCGCTGCCGCTGGATGCGCCGAACGGCCCGGTACCGCCGCAAATCGCCTTCATCCGCGAGGCGGAATGCATCGGCTGCACCAAATGCATCCAGGCCTGCCCGGTGGACGCCATCGTCGGCGCCGCCAAGCAGATGCACACCGTCATCACCGACGAATGCACTGGCTGCGAGCTCTGCGTGGCACCCTGTCCAGTGGACTGCATCGACATCCTGCCCCTGGCCGAACCGGCTGCCAGCGTCCAGCGCCAGCACGCCGACCAGTTCCGTCAGCGTTTCGAATTCCGCAATGCGCGTCTCGCCCGTGACGACGCCCGCCGCCGTGCCGAACGCGAAGCCCGTGCCGCACGTGCAGCGCAGGCCCAGCAGCACACGCCTGCGGCGCCGCTGGACGATGTGCAGGCGGCCATCGAGCGGGTAAAAGCGCAGAAGGCTGCTGTCCCGAGTCTCAGCGACCAGCAGAAGCGCCTGAAGATCGAAGCCGCCATGGCTCAGGTGGCGCTGAAGAAGGCCGAAGACAAGCTGGAGGTTTACGGCACATCCGACCTGCAGGCATTGGTCGTCGAATTGCGTGCGGCCAACGAGAAGGCCCAGGCCGCGCTCAAGGCAGCGCTGGAGGCCGCTGCGCCACAGGCAGACGAGGCGACGCTCAAACAGGCGAAGATCGCCGCCGCCATGAGCCGTACCCAGTTGGCGCGGGCCGAGAAAGCCTTCGGCGACTCCCCCACTGCCGAACAACAGTCCCAGCTGGCTGAACTGCGTGCCGCCGTGGAACAGGCCCAGCAACGCCTGGATGCTGCGCATGGCGCCCCGCCCCCACCGGCCACGGAAGGTGAAGCGCGCCTCAAACAGGCCAAGATCGCCCTTGTCAGCCGTCGTGCCGAACTCAAGGCCGCCGAACAACGTGGCGCAGGCGAAGCGGAACTGGCTCCGTTGCGCCAGGCGTTGGCCGATGCCGAAGCCGGCCTGCACGCCGCGGAGGCTGCCTCCGGCAAGCAGCCGCCAGACCTCCAGCGCATCGACAAGCGCCCCATTGACCCGGCCCTGCGCGCGCTGAAAACCGAACTGGCCTACGCCCGCGCCGACGTCAGCAAGCTGGAACGCCAGGCCGATGCAGACCCGGCAGCGCTGGCCCAGGCCCGCGAGCGCTTGCACAAGGCTGAGCAAAGGTTAAATGAACAGCCCCGCCTGTAGGAGCGAGCTTGCTCGCGAACGGACGTGGAATCGCATTCTTCGCGAGCAAGCTCGCTCCTACAATTTCGTGCGAGTCCGGCCATGACCACGCGCCCGGCCTTCGACCCGCGCCCCAGCATGCAGCTGGTGTTGGTCGCCTGCCTGCCGGGCCTGCTCGCGCTGTTCTGGCAATACGGCTGGGGCAGCGTGCTGCAATTGCTGGTGGCCCTGCCGGTCGCCCTCGCCTGCGAGGCACTGGTGCGCCGCCTGCGTCAGCAGCCCGCCCTGCCGGAGTCGTCACTCCTCAACCAACCCTCGCTGGGGGAAGGCAGTGCTCTGGTCAGTGCAGTGCTGCTCGCGCTGGCCCTGCCGCCCTACTCACCCTGGTGGCTGACCGCCTGCGCTTGCGCCTTTGCCCTGCTGTTCGGCAAGGCGCTGTTCGGTGGCTTTGGCCAGAATCCGTTCAACCCGGCCATGCTCGGCTATGCCGCGGTGCTGGTGGCCTTCCCGGCTCAGCTCAACCAGTGGCCCACACCCGGCCAGCACCCCGGGCTGGGTGAATCCCTGCAGCAGGTGCTGGGTTTCGGCGGCGGTCTGGTGGATGGTTGGAGCCAGGCCACCGCGCTGGACAGCCTCAAGCACAACAACCGCCTGACCATCGACGAACTCTTCGCCAGCCATCACGCCTTTGGCAGCTTTGGTGGCCGTGGTGCGGAATGGATCAATCTGGCGTTCCTGCTGGGCGGCCTGTTCCTGCTGCAACGAAAGGTGATTCGTTGGCACGCGCCGGTAGGCCTGCTGGCGGGTCTCTTCGTGGCCAGCCTCCTGTGCTGGAACGGCTCCGGTTCGGATTCCAACGGTTCTCCCCTGTTCCATCTGTTCAGCGGCGCCACCATGCTCGGCGCCTTCTTCATCGCCACCGAACCGGTGTCCGGCGCCGGGAGCGATCGCGCGCGCCTGTTGTTCGGCGTCGGTACGGGGGTGCTGGTGTATGTGATCCGCACCTGGAGTGGATATGCGGACGGCATGGCCTTCGCCATCCTGCTGATGAACCTGGTGGTGCCGACCCTCGACCGCTTGGCCGCGCGCGGCCAGGAGACGCAGCCATGAACGGGCGCAGCCTGGCATGGCTGGCGACATTGGCCGGGCTTGGCCTGGCCGTGTTGATCGCCACCAGCCAACTGCTCGACAACCGCATCGACGCCGAACGCCTGGCGGCCGATGAACGTGGCCTGCTCGACCTGCTTCCACCAGGGAGCTACGACAATCATCCCCTGGCCCACCCCATCGCACTCCCCGCCAGTGAACTGCTGGGCGATCCGGCACCAACCCGGGCCTGGCTGGCCACCCGCGAAGGTACGCCGGTCGCCGTCCTGTTACCGGCCACTGCCAAGGGCTACGAAGGCCCGATCCACCTGCTGCTGGCCATACGCCCGGATGGCCACCTGCTGGCCACCAAAGTCCTCGGCCACCGGGAAACCGCAGGGATTGGCGACCGCATCGAACCCGCCCGCAGCGCCTGGCTGAAAATATTCACCGACGTCTCCCTGGCCGGCCATCCCGAAGCGGAATGGCGGGTCAAGGCCGACAAGGGCGAATTCGACCAGATCGCCGGCGCCACGATCACTTCCCGTGCCGTGGTCAGTGCCATCCAGCACGCGCTGCAATATTTCGATGGCCATCGCCAGATACTGCTCAGGAGCCCATCGCCATGAGCGTCCGGCATTTCGACCTGATAGGGCTGGCCCTGCTGTTGGGTGCCACGGACCTGCTGATCAAGGGCGTCGGAATTGCCCTCGCCGGGTTGCCTGTACTGGCGGTCTTTACCCTGGTCCTGCCGATCCTGCGCCGCCATCTGCAAGACGCCGGCTACTGGCTCGGCGCGTTACTGGTAGCTGCCTTGCTGACGAGCCTGGCCAGCCTGCTGCTGCAAGCGGGCGCATTCGAATTGCATCGCGCCCTCGGCCCTTACCTCTACCTGCTGGTAGTGCCCTGCCTGCAATTGGCCGCAATGGAATCCACGGACGCCGTCGATGGCCTGTACGCCGGGCTGGTCTTCACGTTGCTCGCCCTGTTGCTGGGTGCCCTGCGTGAGGTCCTTGGACATGCCAGCCTGTTCGCCCACTTCGACTGGCTGCTGGGCCCTGTAGCGCTCGGCTGGCGCCTGCAGGTCGGTGTAGATGGCATTGCGCTGTTCGCCCTCGCGCCCGGAGCCTTTATCCTGCTGGGTACGCTATTGGCACTGCTGCGCCACTTGACCAACCGGACCGCTGATTCCAAATGAATGCCGCAAAACGCTACGAAATCTTCCGTCGCCTCCACGACGATGATCCCAACCCCACCACCGAGCTGGCCTACAGCACGCCCTTCGAGCTGCTGATCGCGGTGATCCTTTCCGCGCAGGCGACCGACGTCGGCGTGAACAAGGCCACAGCCAAGCTGTACCCGGTGGCCAATACCCCTGAAGCCATCTACGCGCTGGGCGTGGAAGGACTGTCGGAGTACATCAAGACCATCGGCCTGTACAACAGCAAGGCGAAGAACGTCATCGAGACCTGCCGCCTCCTCATCGAGAAACATGGCAGCCAGGTGCCGGACAACCGCGAGGACCTCGAGGCCCTGCCCGGCGTCGGTCGCAAGACGGCCAATGTGGTGCTCAATACCGCCTTCCGCCAACCCGCCATGGCCGTGGATACGCACATCTTCAGGGTCAGCAATCGCACCGGCATCGCCCCCGGCAAGAACGTACTGGAAGTAGAGAAAAAGCTGCTGAAGTTCGTACCAAAAGAATTCCTGCTGGACGCCCACCATTGGCTGATCCTGCATGGCCGCTATGTCTGCGTAGCCCGCAAACCGCGCTGCGGCGCGTGCCGCATCGAAGATCTGTGCGAATACAAGGCGAAGACTTCTGACGATTGATGTCCTATTAAATCGCTCAGGTATCTGATTGAAAAAATCTTTTTTACCGGCTCTGGCTTTGTGGTTATAAGGTGCGCCAATAGCGCCCCGCATTGTGGAGTGAACCTTATGACCACTGCCAAAGAAGAAATCGAACTCGAAGAGGAATTCGTCTCCGAGGAAGCCGACGATTCGGATGCCCCGGCCGAAACCGCGAAGACCAACCTGACCAAGCGCCGCATCATCGACAACTACCTCGAAGAACGCCGCCTGCAGAAACAGCTTTCCGACTACGACTTCGACCTGTAATGGGCGCCCTGCCTGAAAAGCCCCGCAAATGCGGGGCTTTTGTTCATCTAGCGGATCAGTTTCCGCTGTACAAATTCATTCGCCAAGGGACGCGCAGCGGCCCCTGAAATTCCGGGGGCAGACCTTCGGCCTGCTTGGCGATTGAAATCGCCCCCACAAGTACAGGTCGCCGGGATACACAACAGGCAAAAAGAAGCCGGCACGAGGCCGGCTGTAAGGACGCACAACAAATCGGTCAGCGCAGCTTTTCCATCATCTGGTAGTACCACATGCCCACCGCCAGCATGTGGTTGCCAAGGCGTTCGCTCAGCGGTACGCGGATGTGCTGGCACTGGGCGAAGGTGTCGAACTTCTCCAGGCTGCCGCTCATGGCGTTGGCCATGACCTCGCCCATGATGTGGGTGGTCGCCACGCCGTGACCGGAGTAGCCCTGGCAGTACCAGACGTTCTTCGACAGCTTGCCCAGCTGCGGGATGCGGTTCATCACGATGCCCATGGCGCAGCTCCACTTGAAGTCGATCTCCACGCCCTTGAGCTTCGGGAAAGTGCGCTCGATGCAGGGACGCAGCTCTGCGGCGATATCGCGGGAATCGCGGCCGGAGTAGTTGGCGCCGCCGCCGAACAGCAGGCGGCCATCGGCGGTCATGCGGTAGTAGTCGAGCACGAAACGGCAGTCATACACCGCCAGGTCTTGCGGGTTGAGTTCCTTGGCCAGATCACCCAGGGGTTTGGTGGTGACGATCCCGCCCATGGCCGGGAAGATCATGCCCTTGAGTTTCTTGCGCTCCAGCTTGTGGTAGACGTCGCCGGCCAGCAGGACCTGCTGGGCGTTGATCCGGCCGCGGCTGGTGACCACCGCCGGGCGATCGCCGTGGATGATATCCTGCACCTCCGAATGCTCGAAGATCAGCGCGCCCAGGCTGGCAGCGGCCTTGGCTTCGCCGATGCACAGGTTCAGCGGGTGCAGGTGCATGTTGCGGGTGTTCTTGATGGCGCCGACGTAGAGGTCGGAGTCCAGGTGCTCGCGTACGCCGGCGGCGTCCAGCAGGGTCACGTCGTCGGCCATGCCACGGCGCACTGCTTCCTCGTAGGAAGCCTTCAGCTCGTCCATGTGCGAGGTCTTCATGGCCGCATGCAGATGGCCGTGCTTGAGGTCGCACTGGATGCCGTACTTCGCCACCCGGTTCTTGATGATCTCGTGGCCGCGCCAGCGCAGGTACCAGATGAAGTCGTCCACATCCTTGCCCAGGAACCGGCTCATCTGCTTGCGCATCGCCGCATCGCCCGAGAGGCTGCCGGTCACTTGGCCGCCATTGCGGCCGGTGGCGCCCCAGCCAATCTTGTGGGTCTCCACCAGGGCCACCTTGTAGCCGCGCTCCGCCATCTCCACCGCCGTCGCCACGCCGGTGAAGCCGCCACCAATAATGGCGACGTCGACGTTCACCTCACCGTCGAGGGTGGGATAGGCGGTTTCCTCATTGAGGGTCGCAGAGTAGTAGGAAGGCGCGCGTTCGGCGGCGGGCAGTGGGTGTTTGATTGCAGCAGTCATGGTGGAGTCCTTCGAAAATTCACGAGGCCGTCAGGGCAGACGTTGGGCCTGCTTGGCGAATGAATTCGCCCCTACAGGAGCAGCCTCGATTCAACATTGAGATTCGGGTTCAAGCCTGGTTCAGGTACCAGCGCCAGTCCTGCTCGCCGACCTCGGACATGAACTGACGGTACTCGCCGCGTTTCACGGCGAGGTAGACGCCGAGGAATTCCGTACCGAACGCATCACGGGCCCAGCTGGACTGTTCCAGCGCACGCAGCGAGGTCAGCCAGTCGGTGGGCAGCAGTTCCTTGGCCTGGGCGTAGCCGTTGCCTTCCACGGGGTTGCCCGGGTCGATGTCCTCGCGGATGCCACGATGGATACCGGCCAGGATGGCCGCCGCTGCCAGGTAAGGGTTCGCGTCGGCACCGCAGATGCGGTGCTCGATGTGCCGGCTGTTGGCCGGGCCACCCGGAACGCGAAGGCTCACAGTGCGGTTATCCACACCCCAGGTCGGTGCCAGCGGTGCGTAACTGTTGGCCTGGAAGCGGCGATAGGAGTTGGCATTGGGGCAGAACAGCAACAGCGAATCCAGCAGGCTCTTGAGCATGCCGCCCACAGACTGGCGCAGCAGCGGCGTGCCGGCGGGGTCTTCACTGGCGTAGAGGTTGCGGCCTTTGGCGTCAGCCAGGCTCACATGCATGTGCATGCCGGTGCCGGCGATTTCGGCGAAGGGCTTGGCCATGAAGCAGGCCTGCATGCCGTGGGCGTGGGCGACGCCCTTGACCAGGCGTTTGTAACGCACGGCCTGGTCCATGGCTTCAAGCGCATCGCCATGTTCCAGGGTGATTTCCACCTGGCCGGGCGCATATTCGGAGATCGCAGTACGCGCCGGAATGCCCTGGGCCTTGCAGGCGGCATAGAGATCGGCAAGGAACGGTTCGATCTGCTCCAGCTCTCGCAGCCCATACACCTGGGTGCCTCGCGGCCGATGGCCATCGGCATCCAGTGCAGGCTGCGGACGGCCATCGGCGTCGCGCTTCTGGTCCAGCAGGTAGAACTCCAGCTCGCAGGCCATTACCGGGTAGAAACCATCGGCCTTGAGACGATCGATCACCTCCACCAGCACATGGCGCGGGTCGGCGATGGCGGCAGGCATACCCTCCTGCGGGTGCATGCTGACCTGCACGGCGGCAGTGGGCATCTTGCGCCAGGGCATGCGCACCAGGCTGCCTGCCAGCGGATAGGCGCGGCAGTCGATATCGCCCACATCCCACACCAGGCCGGAGTTTTCCACGTCCTCGCCGTGCATGGTCAGGCCGAGGATGGTGCTGGGTAACGGACGGCCGCTTTCGTATACGGCCAGGAGCTCGTCGCGATGCAACAGCTTGCCGCGGGGCACGCCATTGGCGTCGAGGATGAAGAGTTCGAATGCGTCGATATCCGGATTCTGTTCGAGGAAATCCCGGGCTTCCTGCGCGCTGGCAAATGTCATGTCGCTCTCTTTAGTGCCCGTGGGCACGCAATCTGACCCTCGCCGCTTCGGGCAAGGGTCGAACTTCTCTTTCTGGGGTGAGGTGGCCGCTGCGGTGGCGGCCGATCAGGCGAGAGCGTTATCCGGCGGACGAGCGTGACGGCAATGCCAGAGTGCCCAGAAAGCGAGTTCGAGCGGCAGGGAAATCAGAAGGTGGCTGGCCCACTTGCGGGAGAACTGAACCGTCGGGGCGACTCCCGGCGCACGGCGCGCGGCGCGAACCAGCCCGGGGGGCAAGGCGGCCAGCAACGATTGGTGCGCGGTGGAACAACCCATGGGAAAAGCCGTGTTATTGGAATGTGTTGGAGGCTCGCACGGCGGGATGGGTGAATAAAATTCAGGTTTTTCTATCTTTGGTTAAGCACGGACTAAACATTAATCCTGTGCTCCACCAACCGGCACATTCGCCATCGTAGAGGGCGTCACGCACCGACCATTCCACCCCGGTGCGCACGGCGCACCCTACCGCACAGGGCAAATAGTGCGCTCAACGCAGTTTCAGAGGGTCAACCAGGCCCGCTGCGATGGCCATGCCCACCAGGTCAGGCAGGCGTTCGGCCTGCATGCGCTTCATCACGCGGGCACGATAGAGGTCGATGGTCTTCACGCTGATGTCCAACTGCTCGGCAATCTCGCGGTTGGTGTAGCCCTGTACCAGCGGAAGCAGCACATCGCGCTCACGCGGAGTCAGGCTTTCGAGACACTCCTGCAACTGGCCCTGGCCGCCCGAAGCCGTGCGCTGGTTGTCGACGCGGGACAATGCCTGCTGCACGCTATCCAGCAGGAGCTGCTCGTTGTAGGGCTTCTCGATGAAATCATGGGCGCCCGCCTTGAAGGCGCGCACTACGATCGGCACATCGGCGTGGCCACTGACGAAGATCACCGGCAGGTCCAGGCCGCGGCTGCGCATTTCCTCCTGAACATTGAGGCCACCCATTCCGGGCATGCGCACGTCGAGCAATACACAGGCGTCGAGGCTGGCATCGCAGGCGTCGAGGAAGGCACGGCCGCTGGTGAAGGGCAGCGCCTTGAGGCCTACCGACTCCAGGAGCCAGACCGTGGAATCGAGCATGCCCTGGTCGTCGTCCACCACATAGACCACCTGTTCGCCACTGTTGGACATCAAATCGCTCCTGTTGCCTTCTTGTTATTGCAGCGGCAGGCGACAACGCATTAGCAGCCCGCCCTCCCCGTTCGGCATCCCGTCCAGTGCGCCACCGAATCCTTCGATAATGCTGCGGCTCATCGACAGCCCCAGGCCCAGGCCATCCGGCTTGCTGGTGTAGAAGGGGGTGAAGATGCGCCCCAGCTCGTCTTCGCCGAGCCCTGGTCCCTGATCGCACACCTCGATGAGCAGTTGACCGTTCTGCGCCGAGGCCGCCAATCGGATCATCGATTCCCGGCCCGGATGAGCCTCGCGGTTGGCATCGATGGCGTTGCGCAGCAGGTTGAGCAGCACCTGTTCGAGCAACACCCGATCGGCGTAAACCGGCGGCAGATTGTCCGGTAATTGCTCGGCGATCGCCACCTGGCAGGCGCTGGCCTCCCAGGCGCACAGGCGTACCGCTTCGCGGACCACTTCGGCCACGTCCAGCGCCTGCATCTTGCGCTGCCCCTTGCGCAGGAAGGCCCGCAGACGCTTGATCACTTCCGAGGCATGGTTGGCGTGTTCGGTGATGCGCTCCAGCCCCTGGGCCACTCGCTCCGCCGCCTTGGGGTTGCTGCCCAGGGATTGCAGGTAGCGCTGGCTGGCACTGGCGTAGTTGACCACCGCGGCGAGGGGCTGGTTGATCTCGTGGGCGATGCCGGAGGCCAGTTCTCCCAGGGTCACCAGCCGCGCGGTATGCGCCAGCTCATCCTGGTGGCGACGCTGCTGGGCCTCGCGCAACTCGCGCTCGGTCATGTCGTGGGCCACCAGCGAGTAGTAGCGTTCGCCTCCCGCCGTACTGTGGGCCAGCAGCACCATGGACACCGGCACCGATGCGCTGCCGTCCGGTGGCAGCAGTCGCGAATCGATGCTCCACACCCCCTTGCGTTCGGCGGTGCGCCAGCCCTCCCGTTGCAGGCGCGCAAGATCGTCCGCCAGCATCACCTCCGCCAGAGCCGGCATCGGCTGTCGGGCCTCCAGGCCCAGAGCCCGGCGGGCGGCCGGGTTGAGGTAGGTGATGTGCCCAGCGGGGTCGACGAACAGCACAGGGTCGGTGTTAGCCTCCACCACTTCGGCCAGTCGCCGCCGGTTCTCCTCGGCCTGCACCCGCGCGGTGATGTCGCGGGATACGCTGACCACCTCCACCACTGCCCCGGTGTAGGTCTCGCGGATAGCGCGGCTGGCCGTCTCGAACCAGAGGTAATGCCCCGCACGATGGCGGATGCGGTAAGTCATGGTGTGGTAACCGTCTTGCTCCAGCGCATCCCGGGCACGCTGCACCAGTTGGGCCAACTCCTGGGGATGAAAGAGACACTGGGCGAGCTGTCCGCGTAGCTCTTCCGGCCAGTAACCGAGCAGGGTCCAGGAGGCCGGTGAGGCGTCGAGGAAGCGACCTTCGGGAGTGTGCCGGGAAATCAGGTCGGTGGTGTTTTCAGTGATCAGCCGGTAGAGGCGACGCGCCCGTGCCGCCTCGCGCTCGGCGAGGATCTGCGTGGTCGCTTCGCGGCAGCGCGCCAACACCCGCTGCTCCCGCGGATCGGGAACATAGGTCCAGACCAGCATGCGTTCGCCGCACTGGGCCTCCACCCCTTCGATGGCGCGCTCCTGGGCCAGGCAGGCACGCACCAGGGAGGCATGGTTCACCGGCAAAAAGCGCAGCACCTCGGCCATGGGCATTTCCCCGAGCATCGCCAGCAGCGCGGCGTTCAGCTCCAGTGGGGCGGCCTCGGAATCCACGAGCAGGCTCGGTTGCGGGTCATGGCCAAGCAACGGCGAAGCGCGCAACAGACCATTGACGCTGCCGAGCAGCGTAGTGAGTAACTCGTGCACGCAGCCCAGCCAATCCAGCGCCACACCTTCGTGCACTTCCACCAGCAGCAGCCCCCGCTGGCCGATCTCCAGCGTCAGGTCGAACGCTTGGCCATGGCTGATCGCGGCCCGGCGCAAGCGGCCGGCCAGCCAGCAATCGAGCTGGCGGAGTTGATGCAGCGACAGCCGCCCATCCTCTGCCAGACGCTCGACCAGACCTTCATCGCTGGCCTGCAGCGGATCACCTTGCCCCGGTGGTAGCTGCTGGCAACTGCCCTCATGGCTGTAAATGCGCGCACCGGATTGCCAGCTCAGATAGAAGGCCTGCCGCACCTCAGCACAACCGCGCAGCGCCCTGCACAGGGCATCGGCGCGGGCCGCCAGGGGCACGCCCTCGCGTTGCAGGCGCAGCCAAGTGTGAAGTCGAACCGGGGTCTGGGTCATGGCGAGTCCAGCGGTTGAGGGGTGGGCAAGGATATACCGGCCTGCGGAAGGAACAGAAACAATATAGTACCTCTACTATATGACTATAGAAGTACTTCCATACAATTCTGAAATTGGTATATAAATCACCCCAGAGAGCTACCGGCGTCTTCCAGATGTGCCGGTGCAGAAGAGCTAATAATCAGCCGCCGGGTATCCAGCATGTCGATCTACGATCAGGGCCTCGCCCCTGCTGCCGTCAACCACATCGCCCTCTCCCCCCTCAGCTTCATCGAGCGTACTGCCGCCGTTTACCCCCATTACCCGGCCGTGATCCACGGCTCCATCCGCCGCAACTGGGCGCAGACCTATGCGCGCTGCCGGCGTCTGGCGTCGGCCCTGGCCGGCCGTGGCATTGGCAAGGGCGACACGGTGGCGGTGATGCTGCCGAACATCCCGCAGATGCTCGAGGCGCACTTCGGCGTGCCGATGATCGGCGCGGTGCTCAACACCCTGAACGTGCGCCTGGACGCCGAAGCCATTGCCTTCATGCTGCAGCACGGCGAAGCCAAGGTGCTGATCACCGACCGCGAGTTCCATGAGGTGATCCACGCCGCCATCGGCATGCTCGACCACCCACCGCTGGTGATAGACGTCGAGGACCCGGAATACGGCGAGGGCGTTGCGGTGAGTGAGCTGGACTACGAAGCACTACTGGCAGAAGGCGACCCGGACTACGCCTGGCAATGGCCCGAGGATGAATGGCAGGCCATCTCCCTGAACTACACCTCTGGCACCACCGGAAATCCCAAGGGCGTGGTCTACCACCACCGTGGCGCCTACCTGAACGCCCTTGGCAACCAGATGACCTGGAACATGGGCAACCATCCGGTCTACCTCTGGACGCTGCCGATGTTCCACTGCAACGGCTGGTGCTACCCCTGGACCGTAACCGCGCTGGCAGGCGTGCACGTCTTCCTGCGCCGGGTCGACCCGCAGAAAATCCTCAACCTGATTCGCGAACACCAGGTCAGCCACCTGTGCGGTGCGCCCATCGTGCTCAACGCCCTGGTCAACATGCCCGAATCGGCCAAGGCCGCCATCGACCATCCGGTGAACGCCATGGTGGCCGGCGCCGCGCCGCCGGCCAAGGTGATTGGTGCCGTAGAGGAAATGGGCATCCGCGTGACCCATGTCTACGGCCTCACCGAGGTTTACGGGCCGGTGACCGTCTGTGCCTGGCACGAGGAATGGGACGCGCTGCCGCTGGAAGAGCGCGCCCGCATCAAGTCCCGCCAGGGCGTGCGCTACCCCACCCTGGAAGGCGTGATGGTGGCTGATCCGAAGACCCTCGAACCCGCCCCCATGGACGGCCAGACCATCGGCGAGATCTTCATGCGCGGCAACACCGTCATGAAGGGCTACCTGAAGAACCCCAGTGCAACCAGCGAAGCCTTCGAGGGCGGCTGGTTCCACACCGGCGACCTGGCGGTCTGGCACCCGGATGGCTACGTGGAAATCCGCGACCGGTTGAAGGACATCATCATTTCCGGTGGCGAGAACATCTCCACCATCGAACTGGAAGGCGTGCTCTACCGCCACCCAGCGGTACTGGAAGCGGCCGTGGTGGCGCGCCCGGACGAAAAATGGGGTGAAACGCCCTGCGCCTTCATCACCCTCAAGGCCGACCAACAGGAAACGCGTGAGGCCGACATCATCGCTTTCTGCCGCGAACACCTGGCCGGTTTCAAGGTGCCGAGGACAGTGATCTTCACCCAGTTGCCGAAGACCTCCACTGGCAAGATCCAGAAGTACGTCCTGCGGGACAGGGCGAAAAACCTCTAACCCGCCTCCGGCAGCGGCCGGACACAGCAGCGCTTCAAGAACAGGGTGGCAGCCAGCGGTTGCCACCAAGGGCCGTCGCATGCCCGAAAAAGCTGCGGCGGCCGGCAACAGGCATCGACAACAACAACAAGCGGAGCCCGTCATGAGTACCCACAACACACCTCACGTCCAAAGCTGCGACCGCATCCGGTCAAACCCCAAGTTCCAACGTCTGGCACGCCAACGCGCGGTGCTCGCCTGGTCGCTCAGCGCCGTGGTGCTGGGCGTCTACTACCTGTTCATCATGCTGGTGGCCTTCGTCCCCGGCTGGTTGCACATGCCCCTCTACGAGGGCAGCCACCTCAGTCGAGGCATCCCGCTGGGCGCCGCCATCATTGTCCTTTCCTGGCTGCTGACCGCCTGGTACGTGCGCAGCGCAAACACCCGTTTCGACAGCCTCAGCACAGAAATCCTCGCGGAGGCCCAGGCATGAAAGCCCTCCTCGCCCTCTTCGCCCTGGCACCCCTGAGCGCCTTCGCAGGCACCATCACCGCGCAGAAGCAACCGCTCAACCTGCATGCCATCGGTATGTTCTTCATCTTCGTCCTCGCCACCCTGGCGATTACCTGGTGGGCCGCACGCCGCACCCGCTCCACCGCCGACTTCTACACCGCCGGCGGCGGTATCTCGGGCTTCCAGAACGGCCTGGCCATTGCCGGTGACTACATGTCCGCGGCCACCTTGCTGGGCCTGACCAGCCTGGTATTCACCAAGGGCTACGATGGCTTCGTCTACATCATCGGGTTCTTCGTCGGCTGGCCGGTGATCACCTTCCTGATGGCCGAGCGCCTGCGCAACCTGGGCAAGTACACCTTCGCTGACATCGTCTCCTACCGCCTCGACCAGACCCGCGTACGCAGCTTCGCCGCCCTCGGCTCGCTGACGGTGGTCTGCTGCTACCTGATCGTGCAAATGGTCGGCGCCGGTCAGCTGATCAAGCTGCTGTTCGGCCTGGACTATCAGATGGCGGTGGTGGTGGTCGGTGTGCTGATGCTGGTCTACGTGATCTTCGGCGGCATGATCGCCACCACCTGGGTGCAGATCGTCAAGGCCGTCCTGCTACTGGCCGGTGGCACCACCCTGATGCTGATGGCCATGAGCGAGTTCGGCTTCAGCTTCGAGGAGCTGGCCGGCCGCGCGGTGGAAACCCATGCCATCGGCAACGGCATCATGGGCCCCGGCTCGATGCTGGCCGACCCGATCAATGCCGTCTCGCTGTCCCTCGGCCTGGTGTTTGGCATTGCCGGCCTGCCGCACATCCTCATGCGCTTCTTCACTGTGCCCAACGCCAAGGAAGCCCGCCGCTCGGTGCTGTTCGCCACCGGCTTCATCGGCTTCTTCTTCCTGGTGGTGTGCGTGCTCGGCTACACCGCCATCGTCATCGTCGGCACCGCCCCGCAGTACTTCGTCGACGGCAAGCTGGGCGGCGCCCTGGTAGGCGGCGGCAACATGGTTGCCATGCACCTGGCCCAGGCCGTGGGCGGCAACCTGTTCCTCGGTTTCCTCTCCGCCGTGGCCTTCGCCACCATCCTCGCCGTAGTCGCTGGGCTGGCCCTGGCCGGGGCCTCGGCTATCTCTCACGACCTTTACGCCACCGTGCTGAAGAAGGGCCGTGCCAGCGAGAAGGATGAAATGCGCGTGAGCCGCATCGCCACCGTCTGCCTGGGCCTGGTGGCCATCGGCCTGGGTCTGTTGTTCGAGCAGATGAACATCGCCTTCCTCGTCGGCCTGACCTTCGGCGTCGCCGCTTCGGCCAACTTCCCGGTGCTGATCATGGCCATGTACTGGAAGGGCCTGACCACCCGTGGCGCCCTCTGCGGCGGCTTCGTCGGCCTGGTGTCGGCCCTGGTGCTGGTGATCCTCTCGCCAGCGGTGTGGGTGACGGTGCTCGGCCATGCCAAGGCGATCTTCCCCTATGACCACCCGGCGCTGTTCTCCATGCCGTTGGCCTTTGCCGTGATCGTGCTGGTTTCCAGCCTGGACCGCAGCGCCCGCGCAAGCCGCGAGCGGGCCGCCTACGCCGACCAGTTCGTCCGCGCGCAGACCGGCCTGGGAGCCGCGGCCGCCAGCAGCCATTGATCCATCCGGCACGGCCTGCGGGCCGTGCCTTCCCGCAATCGCCGTAACAGAGGTTCCTCGCCATGCCCGAATACAACGCCCCGCTGCGCGACCTGCGCTTCGTCCTGCATGAGGTCTTCGACGCCCCGTCCCTCTGGGCGCGCCTGCCTGCGTTGGCCGAACGGGTCGATGCCGATACCGCCGACGCAATCCTGGAAGAGGCGGCCAAGGTCACCGGGCAGCTCATTGCCCCGCTCAACCGCAGCGGCGATGAAGAAGGCGCGCAGTGGCACGCGGGTGTGGTCAGCACCCCGGCGGGCTTCAAGGAGGCCTACGGCACCTACATCGAGGGTGGCTGGGTAGGACTTTCCGGCAATCCGGACTTCGGCGGTCTGGGCATGCCGAAGATGCTCGCCGTGCAGTTCGAGGAAATGCTCTACGCCGCCAACTCCAGCTTCGCCCTGTATTCCGCGCTGTCTTCCGGCGCTTGCCTGGCCATCGACGCCCACGCCAGTGCCGACCTGAAACAGACCTACCTGCCTCCGATGTACGAAGGGCGCTGGGCTGGCTCCATGTGCCTCACCGAACCACAGGCTGGTACCGACCTCGGCATCATCCGCACCAAGGCCGAACCCCAGGCCGACGGCAGCTATCGCATCACCGGTACCAAGATATTCATCACCGGCGGCGAACAGGACCTGACCGAGAACATCGTCCACCTGGTGCTGGCCAAGCTGCCGGACGCGCCGGCTGGTCCGAGAGGCATCTCCCTGTTCCTGGTGCCCAAGGTCATGGTCGGTGCGGACGGTTCATTGGGTGAGCAGAACGCCGTGTCCTGCGGCTCCATCGAACACAAGATGGGCATCAAGGCCTCGGCCACCTGCGTCATGAACTTCGACGGCGCCAGCGGCTGGCTGATCGGCGAAGCCAACAAGGGCCTGGCGGCGATGTTCACCATGATGAACTACGAGCGTCTGTCCATCGGCATCCAGGGCATTGGCTGCGCCGACGCCTCCTACCAGGCCGCCGTGACCTACGCCCGCGAGCGCATCCAGAGCCGCGCACCCACCGGCCCGGTCGCGCAGGACAAGGTGGCCGACCCGATCATCCATCACCCTGACGTGCGCCGCATGCTGCTCAGCATGAAGGCCATGACCGAGGGCGGCCGCGCCTTCGCCTGCTACGTGGGCCAGCAACTGGACCTGGCCAAGTACACCGATGACAGCGACGAACGCCAGCGCGCCGAGGCGCTGGTGGCCCTGCTCACGCCGGTGGCCAAGGCCTTCTTCACCGACACCGGCCTGGACAGCTGCGTGCTCGGCCAGCAGGTGTTCGGTGGTCACGGCTACATCCGCGAATGGGGCCAGGAACAACTGGTACGCGATGTACGCATCGCGCAGATCTACGAAGGCACCAACGGCATCCAGGCCCTCGACCTGCTCGGCCGCAAGGTAGTGGCCAACGGCGGCGCCGCGCTCAAGCTGTTCTGCGCCGAGGTGCGCGCCTTCGCCAGCCAACCTGCCGCGCCCTACTCCGCCGAGTTGCTGGAAGCCCTCGAACGCCTGGAGGGCACCAGTGAATGGCTGCTGGCCCAGGCCAGCCGCAGCCCCAACGAAGTGGGCGCTGCCTCGGTGGAATACCTGCAGCTCTTCGGCCATGTGGCCTACGCCTGGCTGTGGGCGCGCATGGCTGCCGTGGCCGAGGCGCGTCAAGCCGAGGACGAGGCCTTTTACCGTGCCAAGCGGGCCACCGCCGAGTTCTTCTTCCGCCGCCTGCTGCCGCGCACCCTCGCCCTGGAGGCCAGCATCCGCGCTGGCGCCGAGCCGCTCTTCGGCCTTTCCAGCGAACAGTTCTGACGTTTGAGCGTGGCGCGGCCTGGGCTCCTTTGGGCCGCGCTCTTTTATTCCGCTGTACCTGAAAAAACAACAACAAGAGGAATCACGATGACCCGCAACCCCCTCACCACCGTCCTACTGCTGTCCGGCGGCGCCCTCGGTCTTTCCGGCACCGCCACAGCGGACTTCATCAAGGATTCGAAAGCCAGCCTGGAACTGCGCAACTTCTACTTCAACCGCGACTTACGCCAGCACGCCGCGCCGCAGGCCAAGGCCGAGGAATGGGCCCAAGGTTTCCTCCTGCGCTACGAGTCGGGCTTCACCGAGGGCAGCATCGGCGTCGGCCTGGACGCTATCGGCCTGCTCGGCGTGAAGCTGGACTCCAGCCCCGACCGCGCCGGTTCCGGCCTGCTCAAGCGAGATCGCGAAGCGCCCAAACGCGCCCAGGACGAATACGGTGAGCTGGGCCTGACCGCCAAGCTGCGCGCCTCAAAAAGCACCCTCAAGCTCGGCACCCTGATGCCCAAGCTGCCCGTGCTGCTGGCCAACGATTCGCGCCTCCTGCCGCAGACCTTCGAGGGCGGCCAGC
>MTEW01003104.1_pt1 | contig 58255 bp, 52 predicted proteins | sample 1042681 | NCBI WGS metagenome assembly MTEW01 (sample SAMN06185811, study PRJNA358809) | soil metagenome | isolation source: soil biostimulated with citrate as carbon source | place: India | collected 2015-05-23
AGGGCAGCGCCAGGCTGGCGGTCAGCAGCGAGCGGCCGTCGGCCAGGGCCGCGCGGCGCTTGTCGGCGCCGAAACGGCGGCTGTGGCCGGCGGCCAGCATCAGGGCGGCAACGGCGAGGGGCGGGGCGGGCATGGCCATGGGCGGTTTCCACTGCATGGGTGGCGAGGTCGAAGGGGCTTGCCAGCCGGCAAGCGCGGGCGAAGACGGCTCAGCATAACCCGCCACGGGCGCCGCGAGCGCCTCGCCCGGTCACCACGGCTGCAGCTCGGCGCGCTTGAACAGAGGTTCGCTGGCGAGCAGGCGGATGCCATCCGGAGCGCAGTCCAGCAGGCGCCGCTCGCCGTCGGCCACCAGCAGTTCGAGGTCGTAGCCGGCGCCGGCCAGGCAGCGCGAGATGTCCTGCACGGCATCCCGCGCCCAGGGGGTAGCGGATTCGAAATGGCCCAACAACCTGGCGCCCTTGCGCACCATGAGTCGGTATCTGTTCATGTAGTTCTCGCTCGACGATGGGGCGCTCAGAACGCGCAGTGACTGGCGGCCGCCGATGCGGCGCTGATCTGTCGCGAACATCAAGCCGCCGAGGTGGCGACATGAGCCTGCCCGGTATTCGTCTCGACGTGCTGCTCACCGGCCGCGCACAGCCGTTCAGTCGACCGGGTTCGCGCAGCGCCATCGACAAGCGACCGCTTCGGCGTCGCCACGCTGGCCCTGCGCGTGCAGCAGTCCGGGCGCACCGGCTGGTACTACCGGGTGCTGGAAGAGGGGGTGGTCGGCGCCGGCGAGCACCTGCAACTGGTCGAGCGCGCCCATGCCGACTGGCCACTGAGCCGTCTCTCGGCGGTGCTGTTCGACAAGCGGGTGGAGAGCGAGCTGCTGCGCGAATGCCTGACCCTGCCGCTGGTGCCGTCGTGGCGGCGCACCCTGGAGCGGCGGCTGGAGCAGGGCCAGGTCGAGGACTGGGCACCCCGCCTGCAGGGCCGGGACGCGGCCGAATAACGCCGCACCGGCCACCGATCGCCGGCGCGGCAAGCGGATACGAATGCTTCTACACTGGGTTCGCGCGTTGATCTGCGGCTGTCCAGTACCGGCGCAGGGCGCTTTCCTGGGGGCAGTATGAGCCGGCTGATCTGCGCCGACTTCGACGAGTTCGAAGAGGCCTTGTACGGGGTCGAGGGGCATTACGTGCTGCGTTCGCGGCAGCAGCGCGACTGGCGTTTGCGCGTGGTCGAGCTGGACGGCGTGGCCCTGATGTTCGGTCGCGAGGGCGCCGGCACCGTCTACAGTGGCGTCGGCCTGCCCGGCTTCTTCAATATCTTCCTGCCCCTGAGCCGGCACGAGTGCACCGTGCTGGGCGGCCAGCGCCTGGATCGGCGGCTGATCGGCTGGATGGTGCCCGAGGCGATGTTCCATATCGACGCCAGCCAGCCGGCGAGCTGGATGACCGTGGCCATGTCCTGCGAACTGGTGCTGCGCTGGGCGCAGCAGCACGAGGACGAGTTCGACGCCTCGATGCTTGCGCGCAACCTGGTCTGCCTGGCCCAGCAGGACCTGGCGCCGCTGGTCTGGCTGGCGCTGCGCCTGCTGCGCATCGACCACTGTGCACCGCAGGAGCTGCATGCCCCGGCGGCCGAGTGCGCGGCGCGCGGCGAACTGCTGGACCAGGTGTTCCGCAGCCTGTTGCCGGTGACGCCGGCGCCGTCCGCCGCCGCTGGCCGGCACAACCACCAGTCGATACTGCGCCGGGCCCTGGAACTGCTCGACGCCATGCCGGATACCCCGCTGCACCTCGCCGACCTGTGCCAGGCCTGCCACACCTCGGAGCGCACGCTGCGCAACCTGTTCACCCGCTACCTGGGCATGAGCCCGCACCGCTACCTGATGCAGCACCGCCTGCACGCGATTCGCCGCGCCATCCTGCACGCGGCGGCGGGGGAGACCATCACCGAGATCTGCGCGCGCTTCGGCGTGTGGGACTTCGGCCGTTTCGCCGGCCTCTACCGGCGCTACTTCGGCGAGCTGCCGTCGCAGTCGCTGCGCAGCCGCCGTTCGCTGCCGCCGTCGCTCAGCCAGGGTTGACGCCGCGCAGCAAAGTGACGCTAGGGTACTCGCCGAACAATGCGTGGTAGTCCGCCGCCATGCGCCCGCAATCGGTGTAGCCGAAGCGCCGGGCGATCTCCGTGACGCTGCTCTGATGCTGATCGGCAACCGCCAGGGCGGCGCGCAGCAGGTGCAGGCGGCGCAGGCGCAGATAACGTGCCGGCGCCATGCCCAGGGTGGCGACGAAGGCGCTGCGCAGGGTGCGTTCGCTGACCCCGACGCTGCGGCACAGCTCGGCCAGGCGCGGCGGGCGCCCGCAGCCGAGCGGCAACGACTCCAGCACCCGCTGCAGCAAGCGCTCGTGAGAGGCCTGCCGGGCGCGTTGGAGCGGCGTGATGCGCGGTGGCATGGCAGTGTCCTGGCGAGGGCGACGCCTCCAGACTGGGCCGAGACGGGCGCTGCGACTACGTAAAACAGGCAAATCCACGGCGCCTGGCAACTTTGCCGATTTTACGTAGCTGCCTGCTGCCGCGCGCAGCGACCATCGATTCATCGCTCGCCATCCGCTGCCCCGGCATTCGGCGTCCTGACGAGCCCCCTGAAGCGTTCGAGCGTGGTCGACGCGAGTGGAGGCGATATGAGTCTGTCGCAGTGTCGAATGGGCATCCTGAGCCTGCTGCTGGCCGCCGCGCCTGCTGCTGTGCGGGCCGAGGCGCTGGGCCCGCAGGTGCTCGAGGTCGAGCCGTTCGTCGAGCTGCCCGCCGGGGTGCGCTACCCGGAAGGGCTCGCCGCCAACCCGGGCAACGGTGAAATCTACGTCGGCACCTTCGATGCGCGCGAACCTGCCAGCGTGCGCAACAACCAGCTGCTGCGCTATGCCGCCGATGGCCGGCTACTGGCGCAACGCGCCTTTGCCGCGACGCCGTTGACCGGCGTGGGTTATGCCGATGGCCAGATTTATATCCTCAACTTCGGTGCCGGCAAGCTGCAACGCATCGCGGCCGATTTCACCGCGGACAGCCCGGTCGAGGACCTGCTCGACTTCCCCCGGCTCAGCCCGGCCGTGCCCGCCCCGCGCAGCGTGGCCAACCCGGACGGCAGCCAGGACCGAATCCACTTCGGCGCCAGCGGCATGCCGGCGCCCAACGGCCTGGTGTTCGCCGGCAATGGCGATCTCTATGTCTCCGACTCCTTCCAGGGCGCGCTGTATCGCATTGCCAATGCCACGCGCTGCGCGCCCTGCACGCTGGAAGTGCTGTCGCGCGATCCGCTGCTGGCCACCGCGGGCTTTCTGCCGTTCGGCGCCAACGGCCTGGCCTTCAATGCCGACGAAAGCCGGCTCTATATCAACAACGCCGGCGACGGTCGCCTGCTGCGTCTGAACCTGGCGAGCGGCGAGTTGCGGGTGCTGGCCGAGAGCCTGCCGGGAGCCGACGGCTTGCTGTTTCACGACGGCCTGCTGTGGCTGCTGGCCAATCAGGTCGACCAGCTGCTCGGCCTCGACGAACGCGGCCTGATCCGCGTGCGCGCGGGCGGCTTTCAGGGCATCGCCGGCAACGGCGCGCCGCGCGGCCTGCTGTTTCCCGCCAGCAGCGTGGTGCAGGGCGAGTGGATGCTGGTCAGCAACCTGGCCCTGCCGCTGACGCCCGCCGAGGGCGACGAGTGGGAGGAACGGGTAAGCACCTGGAACCTGATGCGCGTGCGCCTGCCGCCGTCGCTTAGCAGAGGAGCGTCTGCCAATGCCGCAATACCCTGAACCACCGCTGAACCAAGGCCGTCGCCACCTGCTGCTCGGCTCCGCCGCGCTGGCCACGGCGCTGCTGTTACCCCTGGGAGGTTGCACGCGCGGCAGTGGCCCCGCGGCAAGCCGCCCGCAACCAGAGAATGGAGAGCGCAAGACCATGGGCACTATCACCACTCGCGACGGCACCGAGATCTATTACAAGGACTGGGGCACTGGCCCGGTTGTGGTGCTCAGCCACGGCTGGCCGCTCAACTCCGACAGCTGGGAGGCGCAGATGATGTTTCTCGCCAGCAACGGCTACCGGGTGATCGCCCACGACCGCCGCGGCCATGGCCGCTCCAGCCAGCCCTGGAGCGGCAACGAGATGGACACCTATGCCGACGACCTGGCCCAGTTGCTCGATCAGCTGGATGTGCGCGGCGCCGCGCTGTTCGGCTTCTCCACCGGCGGCGGCGAGGTGGCGCGCTACATCGGCCGCCACGGCACGGCGCGGGTGGCCAAGGCCGGGTTGATCGCGGCGGTGCCGCCGCTGATGGTGCAGACCGAGGCCAATCCCGGCGGCCTGCCACTTTCGGTGTTCGACGGCATCCGCGCCGCTTCCCTGGCCGACCGCTCGCAGCTGTACCGCGACGTCGCCAGCGGCCCCTTCTTCGGCTACAACCGCCCCGGCGCCAAGGCCTCCCAGGGGGTGATCGACGCCTTCTGGATGCAGGGCATGATGGCCGGGCACAAGAACGCCTACGACTGCATCAAGGCCTTCTCCGAGACCGATTTCACCGAAGACCTGAAGAAGTTCTCCATCCCCACGCTGATCCTGCACGGCGACGACGACCAGATCGTCCCGGTGGACGCCGCCGCACGCGCATCGGCCAGGCTGGTGCCGCACGCCAAGCTGGTGATCTACCCCGGCGCCCCGCACGGCATCACCGACACCCACAAGGAACAGCTGGGCGCCGACATGCTGGCCTTTCTGCGCAGCTAGGCGGCAGCGTTGTTCGCACCCATTGAGAGGTCATTCACATGAGCAGCAAGACAGCCCTGATCGTGGTGGATATCCAGAACGATTACTTTCCCGGCGGCCTGTGGACCCTGAGCAAGGTCGAGGCCGCCGCGGCCAAGGCGGCGCAGGTGATCGCCGTGTTCCGCGAGCGCGGCGATCTCGTCGTGCATATCCGCCATGAGTTCACCAGCGCCGACGCGCCGTTCTTCCGCCCCGGCAGCGAAGGCGCGCAGCTGCACCCCAGCGTGATCAATCAGCCTGACGAGCCGGTGGTGCTCAAGCACTACATCAACTCCTTCCGGGAAACCGAGCTCAAGGCCGTGCTGGATCGGCACGCCATCGAGGCCGTGGTGGTGGTGGGCAACATGAGCCATATGTGCGTGGACGGCATTACCCGCGCCGCCGTGGATTTCGGTTACGCCACCACCGTGCTGCACGATGCCTGCGCCACCCTCGACCTCGAGTTCAACGGTGTGAAGGTGCCCGCCGAGCAGGTACACGCGGCCTTTATGGCGGCGCTCCGCTTCGGTTACGCGCCGGTGATATCCACGGCCGAGTACCTGCAGGCGCTCTAGGAGGCCCCATGAAACAGAGCATGACTTTGGCCGCGATGCCGGGGGCAATGCCGCTGGGCGCCGAGCGGGGGCGAGGTGGCCACGGCGCCCTGGCGGGCGAATCACAGCGGTCTTTGACCAGGAGCCCACGATCATGAGCCTTGCAGATTCCGCCACTACTGTCGCCAACCAGTTCGTCGAGGTCGACGGCCGGCGCCTGGCCTATCGCGTCATCGGCGCAGGCACGCCGCTGCTGCTGTGCCTGCGCTTTCGCGGCACCATGGACGACTGGGATCCGGCCTTCCTCGATGCGCTCGCCGCGCGGGATTTCCGCGTGCATGTCTTCGACTACAGCGGCCTCGGCTGGTCCACTGGGCAGCCGAGCTATGACCCGGCCGCGCTGGCCAAGGACATCCTCGATCTGATCGGCGCGCTGGGGCTGGGCCGCCTGGTGCTGGGCGGCTGGTCGATTGGCGGCGTGGCGGCGCAACTGGTGCTGTTGCAGGCGCCGCAACTGCTCAGCCACCTGCTGCTGATCGCCACCACGCCGCCCGGCCCGCTGGTCAAGACCGGCGAGCCGCTGTTCTATGAGCTGGCCGCCCGCGACAACGATTTCGAGGATTTCGTCAGCCTGTTCTTCGAACCGAGTTCGGCCAGCAGCCGCGAGGCGGCGCAGCGTTCGGCCGAGCGCATCGCCCGACGTAGCGACGGGCGCTGCCCGCCGGTGCCTTTTGCCTGGGCCGCGCAGTTTCTCGGCGACGGGCCGCGCAACCCGATGTTCCCGCTGCCGGCGGCGCTGGAGGCGCTCAAGCGGACGCAAACGCCGGTGCTGCACCTGGGCGGCGACCACGACATCGTGTTTCCGGTGGAGAACTGGTACGCGCTCAACCGGACGCTGCCCACCCTGCAGCTGCTGACCCTGCCCAGCACCGGGCATGGCCCGCAGTTGCAGTATCCCGAGGCCAGCGCCGCGCATATCGCCGCCTTCGTGGCCGGCTGAGAACGAGCGCGCTGCAAGGCGCGGCGCAACCCCGAGGCAGGGCGACAGCGGTTGTGCGCCGTTGCCCACCGCCTTGGCTGTGTGTATCTGTTGTGAAAGGTGTCGAAGCATGAAAGCCCGCACGGGGCGGGCTATTCAGGGGTGTTTCCGGTCACGTGGGAACATGTGGAAACTTGCATTTGGTGAAGCCGAGGGTGTGACCCGACTCGTCGAACCCATGGGCTGCCACCTCGAGATTCACGCCGGCACGTGGCTTATGCCTTGTGCTGTCTGGCGTTCTCAGTGCTCAAACACGGCGGATTTTTCCGGACGTCAAGGGCATAACCTATTGGATCGCTGTTTCGGGGCATTGCAGATCCTTGTTTCTGGAAAAAGGGATATAGGGATTTTTCGATATATTGGGGCGTGCTTTGAGTCTTCCGCGTCAGGCATGACCAAGTCTGATGCGATCGCTGTCGATTACTGCCAGCAGCCGACCCAGTGGCGTGCGGTCGAAACCACCTTCAGCAATGCGTTCGCCGAGAGGGGTACGGTCGAAACCATCTTCGGCAATGCGCTCGCCGAGAGGGGTACGGTCGAAACCATCTTCGGCAATGCGCTCGCCGAGAGGGGTACGGTCGAAACCATCTTCAGCAATGCGTTCGCCGAGGGGGGTACGGTCGAAGCCATTTTCCGAAACGTTACGGTCGACGGCAGTTGCTTGCTGGACGGTCGCAGCGTCTTGCGCTTCCCCCAGCAACGGCTGCGGGCTGGACGGTGGAACGGCGAATGCAGACGAAGCCACGTTGGCCAGAAGGATACTTGCTAGTAGTTTTTTCATGAGATTGTCCTCGGTAGGAGTGGTTACGGAACCTAGGCTACAGATGAGGACGAGATGGACAAACGCGAGCGTATCAATAGTAATATTTGACAGTCGTGATAATAGACTTCATTTGGTAATGAATATTTTAATCTAATAGTATTATTCGATGGGCTCGATAGGTAATGGCTCTCAGGATCTGAATTAGCTTGTGGTTTCACTGCGTGCGGTCATTGGATAGCTGTGCTCGTAGGTGCAAAGTCTCACTTTTCACCTTGAGCAATTCGCTAAAATTTCGCTCGGACTGATCGGGTGTAACAGCTTCAACCCATTTATAGCTGCTGGCAGTGGAGGCGCCGAGGTGTGCTGCTGTTTCCGCAACTAAATAGTACCGCCCAACAAACTCTCTGGCCGTTTCGGTCTTGAGTTCCGGGGGCGTCATAGAGGGTTCATAGACATCGCCCTGTGCTCAAAGCATAGGCTGGGGAAGTCTATTAGGATTGTGGTAATCGCACTGTCAGGATGCGCCTGACTTTGATCAGGCCCGTTCGCTGCAAGATTGAAAGGTAGCCTGACATCGTTGACGGCTTTACGCAGGCGCCCAACGTGAGAGCGTCACTTTCACTGTTGCGCCCAGACACACCTGTTCAATCTCCGGGTAATCTTCGATAGCGTACTTGGGGGCTTCACGGCTTAAGTCCGAGGCCTTCATGCCGCCGAGTGGTGTGACTTGACGTCAAGGCTTGCGCAGCGCGGAGTGCACGGGGCAGGTCACGCGCATGGAAGTCCGAGTCCAGACCGAACTCGGTGTCGTTGGACATCGCGATGACTTCGGCTTCGTCCTTGAAGCGAAACAGCGGCGCCAGTGGGGCGAAAGTCTCTTCCTTTGCCACGGCAGCCCCATCTAAGGCGGACATTCTCGCCGTAGATGGGGTCAGGTTCAGAAGTAGGCTTCGCTCCAGGTGAGCTCGGCTCTAAGCGTGCAACTTCGATGCGACCCGAGCAACGTGCTCTCCCTGATGGCGTGCGATTTCCAACTCACGGTCATCCGGCTGCCGAGAACCATCGCCACCTGCAATGGTAGATGCACCGTAAGGCGTACCTCCTCCTACTTTTGAAATATCAAACAGTGCTGAGGTGGTATAGCCAATTGGCACGATGATCATCCCGTGATGGGCCAACGTGGTCCAGGTGGAGGCGATGGTCATCTCCTGACCTCCCCCAGTTCCAGTTGAGGTAAACACGCTTGCGACCTTTCCAGCCAGAGCGCCCTTGGCCCAAAGACCGCCTGTCCGGTCGAGAAAGTTGCGCATTTGTCCGGACATATTGCCGAAGCGGGTCGGAGTGCCGAAGATGATTGCATCATAGTTTGCCAGTTCCGCCGGCTCTGCCTCTGGTGCACTCTGATCGGTCTTGCCGCCTGCTGCTGCGAAGGCTTCTGGGTTCATCGTTTCAGGAACTCTCTTTACTACAACCTCGGTCCCTGGAACGCTGCGCGCACCTTCGGCGATCTGGTTCGCCATGGTCTCGATGTGGCCATACATGGAGTGGTAGAGCACTAGTACTTTAGCCATTGTTAGTTCCTTCTTCTGTGAATTTACGCTGCTTGGAACAGCCGCGATTCGGGGATGTGTCTACTGCGTTTGCTCCTCTCGGCTTGAGCTCTGCGGCTGTGTTGAGCTGATCGACATAAACCTGCGACAGCCGAAGCAAACCGCATGGATAGACTTTCAAGATATCGTCTTATCCAGCTGCGCTGAGGCTGATGATGCGTCGCTGACTTGTGCGGCTGGATGGGTTGAGGAGCCAGGTAAGGATGCCTGCGGCCGGGTATTAGGTGTATGCAGCTTCCGCCAGGTTTGCGGCGACAACCCTGTTTCGCGTCTGAACACACGGCAAAAGTGCGACTGGTCGCAGAAGCCGTGACTTAGCGCAATGTCGATCAAGGAGTGAGCGGAGTTGAGCATAAGTTGTCGCGCCGCATCCACACGTGCGGCATACACATACATCAATGGGGTCATGCCGGTCGTCTGTTTGAACAGGTGCGAAAAATGGCTGACACTCAAATCCAGTAACGACGCCATCTCACTCGTTCGTATGCGCTTGTCTATATTTTCATTTATGAATGCATCTACGCGTGCTATCTGCCAGTTTGTCAGTCGTCCCTTATATTTCAGCGACGATTGTTCGCTCTGGTTGTCGACCGCCAGCAAGGCGATCGCCTGATTGAGATAGGTCAATGTGATGTCGGGATCACGATGAATGGTCTGCTCCATTTCCATGAGTAACATCAACAGGTGCTTTGCCTGTTTAACGCGTTCAGGAAAGCTGGAGGTGCTGTCGTCCAGAGAGTGATTTGTGCTGGTATTACTGCTCATGGCTTATGCTACTTGTTATAGATAAAACCAGGAGTGAACGTGGTGTTCGTCATCGTGAGCAGCACATGCTGTGCTGGATAGTACGTTCCCACCGTCACCGGGAGTAGCGATAAGCTCGAGCGTGGGCATAGTGCACTCTAGGTTATTTGGTTTTGTAGATACAATCAGCAACCAGCATGTCGGGCACAATCGCCAGGAGTCCGGGGTGTTTTGGCAAGGCCCAAAGTCTTCTTCAGAGGTTCCCCAGGCCGATGAGGTAAAGAACTGCTAGGTGAAAAATTCTTTACCAGATCGGGAGCTTCATACGCTCAGGCACAGGTATTTGATCTCCAGGTAATCCTCAATACCGTACTTGGAGCCTTCACGGCCCAAGCCCGACGCCTTCATGCCGCCGAACGGTGCGACCTCATTGGAAACGAGACCGGTGTTGACGCCGACCATGCCGTATTCCAGGGCTTCCGCAACACGGAACACTCGGTTCAGGTCACGCGCATAGAAGTACGAGGCCAGACCGAACTCGGTGTCGTTGGACATCGCGATGACTTCGGCTTCGTCTTTGAAACGAAACAGCGGAGCCAGTGGGCCGAAAGTCTCTTCCTTGGCCACGGCTGCGTTGTTTGGCACGTTGGTCAGGATGGTCGGCTCAAAGAAGTTGCCCTCGATGGACTTGCCGCCGGACAGCACGGTCGCGCCTTTGGCAACCGCGTCCACGATATGTTCTTTCACCTTGGCCACGGCTTTTCCATCGATCAGGGGGCCGGCGGTGGTGCCATCTTCCAGACCGTTACCGACCTTCAGTTTGGCCACAGCCACCTTCAGCTTCTCGGCGAAGGCGTCGTAGACCGAATCCTGAATGTACAGACGGTTGGCGCAGACGCAGGTCTGGCCGTTGTTGCGGTACTTGGAAATGATCGCGCCTTCGACGGCCTTATCCAGGTCGGCATCGTCGAACACGATGAACGGCGCGTTACCGCCCAGTTCCAGCGAGACCTTCTTGATGTCCTTGGCGCATTCGGCCATCAGCTGGCGACCGATTTCGGTCGAGCCGGTGAAGGTCAGTTTGCGTACGGTCGGGTTGCCGGTCAGCTCGCTGCCGATGTCGCCGGCGCTGCCAGACACCACGTTGAACACGCCGTTCGGGATGCCGGCACGCTGCGCCAGTTCAGCCAAGGCGAACGCGGAGAACGGGGTTTGCGAAGCCGGCTTGAGCACCATGGTGCAACCGGCGGCCAGGGCCGGCCCGGCTTTACGGGTGATCATCGCGGCCGGGAAGTTCCACGGCGTGATGGCGGCGGTGACGCCGATCGGCTGTTTCAGCACGATCAGGCGCTTGTCCGGCTGGTGGCCCGGAATGACGTCACCGTAGACACGCTTGGCTTCTTCGGCGAACCACTCGATAAAGGAAGCGGCGTAAACGATTTCACCCTTGGCTTCGGCCAAGGGTTTGCCTTGCTCCAAGGTCATCAAGCGCGCCAGGTCGTCCTGGTTCTCGATCATCAGTTCGAACCAACGACGCAGCTTGTTCCCACGTTCCTTTGCCGTCAGCGCGCGCCAGGCCGGCAGTGCCTTGTCCGCCGCTTCTATGGCACGGCGGGTTTCGGCGGCGCCCATTTTCGGCACGCTGCCCAGAATTTCGCCTGTTGCCGGGTTGTCGACCTTGATCGTCTGGGCGCTGTCAGCATCGACCCATGCGCCGTTGATGAAGGCTTGCTGGCGGAACAGTCGGGTGTCTTTGAGCAGCATGATGAACTCCGATTTCAGTACGGAAAGACTGGCGGCACCCCAATGTCGCCTCCAAGACAAACGCGTCTGGCCAGATCAGACCAGGGCACTTCTTCTCTTGATTTCACTGTTGAGAATGAAGTCATTTTCCGAGTAGTCCACCGGGCAATCGATCACGTGCACGCCCGGTTCGCTGATGCAGCGCTGCAACAGCGGCAGGAAGCCTTCGGCGCTTTCCACGCGATGGCCCTGGGCGCCGTAGCTTTGCGCATACATGACGAAGTCCGGGTTGCCGTAGTCCAGGCCAAAATCGGTGAAGCCCATATTCGACTGCTTCCAGCGAATCATGCCGTAACCGCCGTCGCGCAGGATGATGACCGTCAGGTTCATCTTCAGGCGTACCGCGGTCTCCAACTCCTGGCTGTTCATCATGAAACCACCGTCACCACAGACCGCGACCACCGGCCGATCCGGGCAGACCAGGTGCGCAGCCATGGCCGACGGCAGGCCTGCGCCCATGGTCGCCAGGGCGTTGTCGAGCAGCACGGTGTTCGGCTTGTGCGCCTTGTAGTTGCGCGCGAACCAGATCTTGTAGATGCCGTTATCCAGCGCGATGACGCCTTCGGACGGCAAGGCCTGACGCACGTCAGCGACGAAGCGCTGCGGGTAGATCGGGAAGCGGTTGTCGTCAGCACCCTCGACGATCTGTGCTTCGTTGGCTTCGCGAATCGCCATCAGCCGGCTGAAGTCCCAATGCTCCTGAATCTGCAGCGCTTCGCCGATCTGCCACACGGCGTTGGCGATATCGCCGATCACTTCCACCTGCGGGAAGTACACGGCATCGACTTCGGCGGAGCGGAAACTGATGTGGATGACTTCGGTACCGCCACGCACCATGAAGAACGGTGGCTTTTCGATCACGTCGTGGCCGATGTTGACGATCAGGTCGGCGGCCTCGATGGCGCGGTGCACGAAGTCGCCCGCGGACAGCGCGGCATTGCCCAGGAAACGTGGGTGGCGCTCATCTACCACGCCCTTGCCCATCTGGGTGGTGACGAAGGGGATGTCGGTCTTGTCGATCAGTTGCTTGAGCACCTTGGCGGTCATCTTGCGGTTGGCGCCAGCGCCGATCACCAGAATCGGGGTGCGGGCGTTCTGCAGCTTCTCGACCGCGGCCTCAATCGCCTTGTGCTCGGCCAGCGGGCGACGGTGCAGGCTTGGCGGGATCGGTGTGCTGTCGGTCTGTTCGGCGGCGATGTCTTCCGGCAGTTCCAGGTGCACGGCACCGGGCTTTTCTTCTTCAGCCAGGCGGAAGGCTTCGCGCATGCGCGCCGGAATGTTGTCGGCCGAGGCGAACTGGTGGGTGTACTTGGTGATGGGCGCCATCATCCCGCATACATCGATGATCTGGAACCGGCCCTGCTTGGACTTCTTGATCGGCTTCTGGCCGGTGATCATCATCATCGGCATGCCGCCCAGGTAGGCGTAGGCGCTGGCGGTCACCAGGTTGGTGGCACCGGGGCCGAGGGTCGACAGACTGACGCCGGTCTTGCCGGTCAGGCGGCCGTAGGTGGCGGCCATGAAACCTGCGGACTGCTCGTGACGGGTCAGTACCAACTGGATCTTCGACTTGCGCAGGGACTCCAACAGGTCGAGGTTTTCCTCACCGGGAATGCCGAATACGTACTCGACACCTTCGTTTTCCAGGCATTGCACAACAACATCGGCGGCCTTGGCCATTGCTTCACCTCAACTCCACCACATTGCCGGCAGCGAGCTTGTCCAGGTGGTCTGCATACCATTGCATCATCGCTTTACGCTGCTCCAGATAGGTGCTCTTGTCGTAGACCCCGCGCACGCCTTCCTTGACGTGAGAGAGCTGGGCCTCGACGTGCTGTGAGTCGAAGCCGTTTTCGTTAAGAATGGTGCTGGCCAAGTGGCGGAAGCCGTGGCCGGTTTGGCGGCCTTCGTACCCCAGGCGGCGCAGGGCCATCAGGAATACGGTGTTGCTCCGGGGCTTGGTGGTGTCGCTGCGACCTGGGAACAGCAGGGGATAGCTGCCGGTCAAGTTTTGCAGGCCGCTCAGCAACTCGACGGCCTGACGAGGTAGTGGCACCAGGTGTTCACGGCGGCGCTTCATCCGCTCAGCTGGGATCAGCCAAAGCCCGGCATCCAGATCAAACTCTGTCCAGCATGCTTCGCGCAGTTCCGAAGGGCGACATGCCAGCATGGTCAGCAATTGCAGGCCGATCCGCACGTCGGTGGCGTGCGGGTAGGATCTGACGGCGCGGAGCAGGGCGGGTAGTTCCTCAAGGGATACATGGGCAAAGTTCTCCACTGGTTTGGTCAGTAGGAATTTGTGCAGTCCTTCGAGGGGGTTGTGCGTTGCCCGGCCGGTGACGCGAGCCAGGTCGTATACCTCCCGGCACATGCCGCGCACACGGCTAGTCTGCTCAACGATCCCGGTTTGTTCCATGCCGCGCAGGAAGTCCATCCACTCCATTGGCAGAATGCCGGTGTAGGGGCGCTTGCCGAACACGGGGAAGACATGCTTTTCCAGGGCTCCGATGGTGCGAACTGCCGTTCCCTCCGTCCAAGTCTTGCACTTGACGGCATACCACTCGCGAGCCAGATGCTCGAAGGTGTTGTTGGCTGCTTCAAGCTCCGCTGCCTTCTTGGCGCGTTTGGTGGCCATGATGCTGCCGTCCTTTGCGGTGTCATCGCGTAGCTCACGGACTTTTCGACGTGCCTGCTCACCGGTCAGTTGGTGTTCACTCGCACCGTATCCGCCCAACCCTAACCATGACCATTTGCCATCGGCCTTCTTGTAGCGCAGCTGCCAGGATTTCGAGCCGTCTGGTTTCACGCGGAAATACAGTCCATCGCCATCCAGCTCCCGGTACTCCTTTGCCTCCGGTTCCAGGCTCGCGAGTACGGTATCTGCCATGGGGCGGCGCTTGATCTGATTGCGCTTCATTTCTTGTATCCCCTTGGTTCACTTTCTCGGTGAGGATACACAGGGGGATACACGGTGGGCAATCGTGTAGGGATACGTATGGGGATGTTCAGATACAAGAAAGCCCGCACGAGGCGGGCTTTTCAGGGGTGTTTCCGTTCATGTGGGAACATGTGGAAACTTGCATTTGGTGGAGCCGGGGGGATTTGAACCCCCGTCCGCCAGCTCTCCGCTATCGGTTCTACATGCTTAGCCATCTCTACTGAGTTAACTCCGCGCGGCCCGAGTGGCAGGGCGCTTGGAGCGAGCTGTATGAGTTTTAGCCGTTACGTCTACAGCGAACTTGGCGGCGATCCTGTTCTATATGACTGACCAGATCTTCGGGTTTACAGGCATCCCCTAGGGTCAGCTGGCGCCCTTAGGCGGCCAGAGCGTAGTTGTCGTCGTTGGCAACTATGAAGTTGTGGCAGCGGATTTACGAGAACTGTCACCTACTCGGCATGCCCCTCAAGTTTCGTTACCGGCGTCGAATCCTAATCGGCCCCAAAACCTTCGTGGTTACAGCTAGGACGCGGAGTGTACGGCAAAGGTTCCATAACGTCGACTGCGGATTCCAGCGCGGGAAGCTATGATGGCGCCTGGCGTCCCTCTGCGCGCCCTATGGAAAGGAGTCGTCATGCCGAGTTCTAGCCGCTATCCCCTGCGTCAGTGGATCTGGCGGGCCTTCGTGCAGAGCGCGCTGATCCCGTTGATCCTGGTGGAGTCGGTGTTGATTGCGGCGTACCTGCTGAGCAATCAGGCGATTCGCGACACGCAGATCGGCCATCTGCAGGAGGCGGCGGTGAAGGACCTGGCCAGTGCCGCGCTGCGCGAGGGGCAGATCGTCGATGGCCGCCTGCGTTCGATCGAATCGCTGGTCCAGGTGTACCGCGACGCGACTCAGCGCGCGCTGCTCGATACCGGCTATCAGGCCGACGAACTGGAGCGTCAGCGCCATACCAGCACCGACAGCGGGGTGTTCTACACCCGCAGCGACGACGGCCGCGCCGCCTCCTTCTACGCCAACAGTACGCCGCTGGCGCAGCAGGATCACGCCAAGGTCATGCGCCTGTCGCAGCTCGATCCGCTGATGCGCTCGATCCATGAGGCCAACCCGCTGGTGGCGGCGCTGTATTTCAACAGCTGGGACAGCTACAACCGCATCTATCCCTGGTTCGACACGCCGGCGCAGTATCCCCATGACATGGTGATCCCGGATTACAACTTCTATTACCTCGCCGACGCCAAGCACAACCCCGAGCGCAAGGTGGTGTGGACCGAGGTCTACCTCGATCCGGCCGGCCTCGGCTGGATGATGTCGGCCATCGCCCCGGTCTATCGCGGCGATTTCCTCGAGGGCGTGGTGGGCCTGGACATCACCGTCGGCCAGGTGCTCGGCGAGATCGCCGAGCTCAACGTGCCCTGGCAGGGCTACGCCATGCTGGTCAGCCACGACCACAACATCATGGCGCTGCCGGCCGCCGGCGAGCTGGATTTCGGCCTGCGCGAGCTGACCCATTACTCCTACGAGGAGGCGGTACGGCGCGAGGTGCTCAAGCCCGAGGACTTCAACCTGGCCAAGCGCGAGGGCATGGAGCCGCTGCTGCAGGCGATGAACGAGGGCCGCGGCAACGTCCAGGAGGTGCTGCTTGGCGGGCGCAAGCAGCTGGTGGCCTGGAGCGAGATTCCGCAGACCGGCTGGCGCCTGTTGCTGGTGGTGGACGAGGAGCAGATCTTCCACGACACCAACCAGCTGGCCGAGCGCTACCTGCAGATCGGCTACCTGCTGATCGCCGGCCTGCTGGCCTTTTACCTGATGTTTTTCGCCTGGATGTGGCTGCGTTCGCGGCACCTGAGCAACCAGCTGGCGCACCCCATCGCCGATATCGTCGAGATGGCCGGCAGCCTGGGCCAGGGCAACTACCTGCCGGCGGCGCCGGACAGCCGGATCGCCGAAGTCAGTCGCCTGGCGGACGCGATGCAGCAGGCCGGGCGCCAGCTGCAGGCCAGCGAGCAGGAGCGCCAGGAGGCGCAGAACATCCTCCAGCTGGTGCTGGAGAGCACCACCGAGAGCCTCTGGCAGATCAACGCCCGCGACCTGACCATCGACCTCAGCGACCGCTTCGTGCGGCGCTTCGGCCTGGGTGCGCGTCACCTGAGCCTGAGCGAGTTCAACCAGCGCGTGCACCCGGACGACCTGGAGCGCCTGCGCCACCTGCGCAAGCACTTCGCCGAGAGCGGTGACGAGCATTTCGACGCCGAGTACCGCTACCTCGACTGCCAGGGCCAGTACCTCTGGCTGCTCAGTCGCGGCAAGGTGCTGGAGCGCGACGCCAAGGGCTGGCCGCTGCGCGTGGCCGGCACCCATGTCGACATCACCCGTCTCAAGCAGGTGCAGGAGGAGTTGCGCCACGCCAGCCTCGAGGCCCTGGCGGCCAGCCAGGCCAAGAGCCGTTTCCTGTCGAGCATGAGCCACGAGCTGCGCACGCCGCTCAACGCCATCCATGGCTTCGCCCAGCTGATCGAGATGGAGGCGCAGGACAAGGCCGATGCCAAGCTGGAGTGCGACTACGCCCACGAGATCGTCAACGCCAGCCGCCATCTGACCGCGTTGGTCGACGACATCCTCGACCTGTCGAGCATCGAGAGCCGCCGTCAGCAGCTGCAGTTGCAGCCCCTGGAGATCGGCAGCCTGCTGGCCGGCTGCGCCGAGCTGGTGCAGCCCGAGGTGCAGCAGCGCCAGCTGCAGCTGCAGGTGATGGCCGCGGCCGAGCCGCCGCTGTTCGTCCAGGGCGACCCGCGCCGGGTGCGGCAGATCCTGCTCAACCTGCTGTCCAACGCGATCAAGTACAACAGCCCGCAGGGCCTCATCCGCATGGGCTACGAGGTGCGCGCCGACTGCGTGCGGCTGTGGGTCGACGACACCGGCCCGGGGCTGTCCGGCGAGCAGCAGGCGCAGCTGTTCCAGCCGTTCCAGCGCCTAGGTCGGGAGAGTTCGAACATTCCCGGCACCGGCATCGGCTTGGTGCTCTGCCGCGAGCTGGCCAGCCTGATGGACGGTGAGATCGGCGTGCGCAGCGAGCCGGGTGTGGGCAGCCGCTTCTGGCTCGACCTGCCCAGCGCCGCGCGGCCGGACGAGACCGACGCCGATGCGCCAGAGCAGTCGGCGCAAAGCGAGCGGCGCCTGGTGCAGGTGCTGTGCGTGGAGGATCACCCGGCCTGCCTGAAGATTCTCCAGGAGGCGCTGCGCGAGTTCGCCGAGGTGCGTGGCGCGGGTACCCGCCAGCGCGCGCTGGCCGAGCTGCAGGACAACGAGCCGGCGCTGTTGCTGCTGGATATCGACCTGCCGGACGGCAACGGCCTGGAGATACTCGACGCCATGCGCGCCGAGCCACGGCTGCGCGAGGTGCCGGTGCTGGTGATCAGCGCGGTGGCCGACCAGGCGCTATTCGAGGAAGCCAGGGCGCGCGGGGCCTCTGCCTGCCTGAGCAAACCGGTGGACTTGCAGGAGGTGCGGCATCTGGCGCTGGAGCTGCTCTACACCGGCTACTAGGCAGCAGTGCTGCAGGCGCCGCCAGGCCGGCGCCTACGACCAGCAACTGAGCCGGCGACTACTCGCTGGCTTCCAGCAGATTGATGGCTTCGCCCAGCACCTTGACCGATTCGCTGTGGTTGCCGGCCTTGTGCAGGGCTTCGCCTTCGGCGCGCAGTTCCTTCACCTTGGCCAGCACGGTGGGGTCGGCCGGTGGGTCGCTTTGCAGCATGGCGTCGATCTTGGCCATGTCCGCCGGGCAGTGCATCGCCCAGAGGGGCGCGCTGAGCAGGGCGGCGGCGAAGAAGGCGGTTAGGCGGCGCATAATGGCTCTCCAGAACGGGACGGTGGGACCTTCAGTATAGAAAGCCGTGTCGCGGCGTCATCTCCGCCGGTCACTCAGCCCTTCACGCACACCAGCTGGCGCAGGCTGTGCACCACTTCGACCAGGTCGCGCTGGGCCGCCATCACCGCCTCGATGTCCTTGTAGGCCATGGGGATTTCGTCGATCACGTCCTTGTCCTTGCGACATTCGACATGGGCGGTGGCGCGCAGCTGGTCGGCCAGGTCGAAGCGCTTCTTCGCCTGGCTGCGGCTCATCACCCGGCCGGCGCCGTGGCTGCAGGAGCAGAACGCCTCGGCATTGCCCAGGCCGCGCACTATGTAGCTGCGCGTGCCCATGGAGCCGGGGATGATGCCCAGCTGGCCTGGCTGCGCCGACACCGCGCCCTTGCGCGTGACCAGCACCTCGCGGCCGAAGTGGCGTTCCTGCTGCACGTAGTTGTGGTGGCAGTCCACCGCCTCCAGCTGCGCCTCGAACGGCCGGCCGAGCACCTGGCGGGTGGCCGCGATCACCGCCTGCAGCATCAGTGCGCGGTTCTGCCGGGCGTAGTCCTGGGCCCAGCCGACCGCCTCGAGGTAGTCGGCGAAGTGGCGGCTGCCTTCCTCGAAGTAGGCCAGGTCCTTGTCCGGCAGGTTGGCCAGGTGCTGGCGCATGTCGGCCTGGGCCAGCTCGATGAACAGGTTGCCGATGGCGTTGCCGACGCCGCGCGAGCCGCTGTGCAGCATCAGCCAGACGCGGTCGGCCTCGTCCAGGCAGAGTTCGATGAAGTGATTGCCACCGCCCAGGGTGCCGAGGTGCACACGGTGGTTGCTCTTCTCCAGGCGCGGGTGCTTGGCGCAGATTGCCCGGAAGCGCCCGGCCAGGGCGCGCCAGGCCGCGTCGGTGGCGGCCGGCACCTCGTCCCAGGCGCCGATGTCGCGCTTGCCGAAGCTCTTGCCGTGCGGCACCGCGCGTTCGATGGCGCTGCGCAGGCGGTGCAGGTTGTCCGGCAGATCCGTGGCGCGCAGCGAGGTGCGCGCGGCGACCATGCCGCAGCCGATATCCACGCCGACCGCGGCGGGGATGATGGCGCCGAGGGTGGGGATCACGCTGCCGATGGTCGAGCCCTTGCCCAGGTGCACGTCCGGCATCACCGCCAGGTGCTTGAAGATAAAGGGCATCCGCGCGGTGTTGAGCAGTTGCCGGCGGGCTTCGTCCTCCACTGGCACGCCGCGGGTCCAGAGCTTGATCGGTTTGCCGCCGGCGACGTGCAGCAGCTGCGGGCCGTGGTCGTTCATGCAGGGGGTCCAGGCTGGTGCGACAAGGCTATTGTGCGCCTGCCGGCGCTCAATAGTGATACCAGCGCAGCTCCAGCTTCACCTCGTTGACCGGCGCGGCGAGCTGGCTGAACTCGCGCTGGGCGCTCAGGCGCAGGCCGAGGTCGGTGCGCACTTCCCATTGCTGGTTCAGCGACAGGCGACGGCGCACCTCGCCGTTGTGGAAGTAGTCGCCGGCCGCCTCAAGGGTCAGGTTGCCCAGCGTGTTGCGCCACAGCAGGCCGGTGTTGAAGCCCAGCGCCGGGGCGACGAAGGCGGCGAAGTCGCGGTTGTGCTCCAGGCGCGCGGTGGCCAGGGCGAAGCCCAGGGTGCCAGCGCCGAGCTGCCAGGTGGCGCCGCCGCCGCCGCCGACATGCGCCACCAGCGGGCTGTCGCCGTCTGCGCCGAGCACCCGTTCCAGGCCGCCGCCGACCTGCCAGGACCAGGGCTGGAGCAGGGCGTCGCGCGGCGTCAGCGAGCGGATGTTGGCCAGGTCCAGGCGCTGCACTTGCCAGTGGTTGCCCTCGTACTGGCGCAGCTTGAGCTGGGCGATCTCGATCTGCGCGCCGAGGGGGAAGCCGTCGAGGTTGTCGTTGAGGTCGTGGTAGGCCATGCGCAGGCCGTATTCGGCGAAGGCGCGATCCTCGCGGCTGCCGCCGGCCAGCTGCCAGGTGCGTGACTGGTGGCCTTCCTCGGGCAGCAGCGGGCGTTGCAGCGCCAGCGGCGGCGGCGGGTTGCGGTTGACCGCGCCGAGCAGCTGGAAACTGCGCTCGGCGGTCTCGCCCGTGCGCGCCTCGCCGCTGGCGCGGTAGCGCACCAGGCGGAAGGCGGCGTCCTGGATCAGCGCGCGGCGCTCGCTCGGCAGGCTCTGGAACGGCGCCGCGCCGAGCTGCGCGGAGTCGCCGGCCAGGCTCAGCACCCAGGCCTTTTCCGCCGCACCCAGCGGCTCGGCGCGGCCCAGCAGTTCGCGCTCGCGCGAGGGGCGGTAGTCGATGCGTTCGATCAGCCCGGCGTCCTTCACCGCGCGCACGGTGTCGGTGGGGATGGCGGTGATCGGGAAGTGCTCGGTCAGCTCGATGCCGGGGCGGGCGATCTCCAGCAGTTCGAGCAGGCGGTAGGAGCAGTTCTCGTCGAAGAAGAAGTAGTCGAAGCGCACCTGCTTGAGTTCCCACACGTGCTCGACCATGCGCCCGGTTTCCTCGGGGCTGAGGTTGAGTCGGTATTCCCACAGGTCGCGGTTTTCCAGGCGGCTGTACTCGCTGAGTTTCTCGCGGTAGGGCACCAGGGCGAACAGCCCGGGATAGCCGCCCATCAGCCCGCGCCAGGCGTAGAGGATGCTGTTGTCGTCGCCCTCGATAAAGGCGCCGAAGTTCAGTGCGTAGCTGAGCAGGGCGGTGTTGTGGCTGTCGACGTCGGCCTGGTCGATGCGCAGCAGGGTGTGGCCGAACATCGACGAGGGGCTGTTGAGGTAGGCGGCGGGGAACACCAGCACGGTGCTGTGCGGATTGACGTCGGCGAACCAGGCGCGGTACTCGGCGCAGTCCGGGCTGGGCAGGTCGTCCAGCGCCAGGCGCTCCTTCAGCCAGCGGGTGCGCGCCGGGTAGACGCACTGCGGGTGGCGGTCGCCCAGCTCGGCCGGCTGGTACAGGGCCTCGAGCGTGGCGGCCAGCTCCGCGGCCGGATCGCTGGCGCCAGCCTCGGCGAGGAAGAAGGCCTGGTCGTCGACGTAGCTGCGCCAGCCGCCGAGCTTGCCGGTCTCGTAGTGGCCGAGGGCAATCCAGTAGGGATCGGCGGCCAGTGTGGCCAGCGGCGTGGGCGAGGCGGCCTGCAGCGGCAGGCTGAGGCTCAGGGCGAGGGCGGCGAATGTCCGTTTCAAGGTCGCTGTTCTTCTAATAGTGGCGATGGCCGAGCTTTGGCCAGGCGCGTGGCGGGTGTCAAGGCGGCGCTTGCGCGGTTGCCGTGCAACTTGGCCGGCAGCGGCCACACTTAAGTCATAGCCTCGAGGAGTTGCATCATGACCGCCCACGACACCGCCGCCGTGCTCGACGCCCTGCTGGCCGAATACGGCGCCCGCGCCAACGCCATCCGCCGCGACCTGGGGCGCAGCCATTCGGCGGATTTCGCCGAGCAGGCGCAGCAACGGCAGAACGACGAGGTGCTCGAGGCGCTGCTGGCCGAGGCCGAGGCCGCCTTGCGCCAGGTCGGCCTGGCCAAGCAGCGCCTGGCCGAGGGCCGCTACGGCGAATGCCAGCGCTGTGGCGAGCCGATCGAAGCCGGCCGGCTCAGGGCGCTGCCGGCGGCGGAATTCTGCCTGCGCTGCGCCGATCGCCCGCAGCGTTAGAGCAGCCAGGCCGCCAGGCTGAAGTAGAACAGCAGGGTGCACAGGTCGGTGATCGCCAGGGTCAGCGGTCCGGCGGCGATTTTCGGGTCGAGCTTGAGCGCGTGCAACGCCGCCGGCACGCTGAGGCCGAGCAGGCAGGCGGCGCACAGCGACAGCAGGATGCTGGCGCCGATGATCGCGCCGGTCCAGGCCTCGCCGCGCCAGAGCCAGACGATCAGCGCCACCAGGCTGCCGCAGGTGAGGCCCAGCAGCACGGCGGTGGGCAGTTCGTGGCGCAGGCTGCGCAGGTACCAGACAGGGTTCGGGCGCACGCTGCGTAGCGCCTGGATGGTCACCGACATCGACTGCATGCTGACGCTCTCGCCCAGGCCCAGCACCAGGGTGAGGAAGAACGCCAGCACCAGGCTCTTGGCCAGGGTCAGTTCGTACAGGCTGGCGAGCAGCGCGCACAGGGTGCCGCTGGCGATGGTCGCCAGCAGCCAGGGCACGCGCAGGCGAAAGGCCCACCAGGGCGAGGCATTGCTGACCTGGGCGACGTGAAAGCCCAGGGTCTCGAACAGGGCGTCGGCCTGGTCGCGCTGGCGCAGGTCGTAGCTGTCCTCGTTGAGCAGGGCGATATCCACCAGGCCGCTGAGGCGGCCTTGCGCGTCGACCACCGGCAGGGCGAGGAAGCGCCGCTGAATCAGCAGCTGGCAGGCCTGGAGGATGCTCGCCTGTTCCGGTAGCGAGATCACGTCGCGATCCATCAGGTCGACCAGGCGCGCGTCCAGCGGCGCGGTGAGCAGGCGCCGGCTGGGCAGCACGCCGATCAGGCGCTGGGCGTCGTCGACCACGTAGAAGTAGATGATGCGCTCGCCCAGGCCCTGTTCGCGGATGTTGTCCAGCGCCTGGCGCACGCTGAGCTGGTGGTTGAGGGCCGCGTAGTCGCGCCGGGCGACATGCAGAACGGGTAGATGCAAGTGGCTGACGCTGGGCATGCAAGAGCACCGAATGCTGGATTGCTGGCAGGTTAGCGGCTCGGGCGATTTTTCGCCTGAGCTGAATCAAGCCTTGATCGTGATCGCGCAGCAGGCCCAGAATCACTCCCATGTTTGCGGAGATTTCCGCCCGCTATAAGGATCGCCAATGTCCAAGCGTAGCCTCGATGCTTTGCGCCTTGCCCCCGAGTCCCTGACCCGCCCCTTCGCCCCCGAGCAGTTCAATTTCACCAGCACCGACGACCTCGAACCCTTCCGTGGCGTGCTCGGTCAGGCTCGCGCGGTGGAGGCCCTGCAGTTCGGCGTGGCCATGCCGCGCCCGGGCTACAACGTGTTCGTCATGGGCGAACCGGGCACCGGGCGCTTCTCCTTCGTCCAGCGCTACCTCAAGGCCGAGGCCAAGCGCATGGAGACCCCGGCCGACCGGGTCTACGTCAACCATTTCGACGAGCCGCGCGAGCCGCGCGCGCTGGAGCTGCCGGCCGGCACCGCCGGCGAGTTCATCGCCGACATCAACCAGTTGATCGACAACCTGCTGGCCACCTTCCCGGCGGTGTTCGAGACGCCCACCTACCAGCAGAAGAAGAGCGCCATCGACCGCTCCTTCAACAAGCGCTACGACCAGGCGCTGGACGTGATCGAGAAGCTGTCGCTGGAGAAGGGCGTGGCCCTGTACCGCGACAGCAGCAACATCGCCTTCACCCCCATGGCCGACGGCAAGGCGCTGGACGAGGCCGAGTTCGCCCAGCTGCCGGAAGCCGAGCGCGAGCGCTTCCACGCCGACATCGCCCTGCTCGAGGAGCGCCTCAACGAGGAGCTGGCCAGCCTGCCGCAGTGGAAACGCGAGTCGAGCAACCTGCTGCGCCAGCTCAACGAGGAGACCATCACCGTCGCCCTGCAGCCGCTGCTGGCGCCGCTGTCGGAAAAGTACGCGGAGAACGCCGGCGTCTGCGCTTACCTGCAGGCGATGCAGGTCAACCTGATGAAGACCGCGGTCGAGCAGCTGGTCGACGTCGACAAGGCCGACCCGCAGCTGCGCAAGCTGCTCGAGGAGCAGTACTGCCCGAGCCTGGTGGTCGGTCACCACGCCAACGGCGGCGCGCCGGTGGTGTTCGAGTCGCACCCGACCTACGACAACCTGTTCGGCCGCATCGAATACAGCTCCGACCAGGGCGCGCTGTACACCAGCTACCGCCAGCTGCGCCCCGGCGCGCTGCACCGCGCCAACGGCGGCTACCTGGTGGTGGAGGCGGAGAAGCTGCTCAACGAGCCCTTCGTCTGGGAGGCGCTCAAGCGCGCCCTGCATTCGCGCCAGCTGAAGATGGAGTCGCCGCTGGGCGACCTCGGCCGCATCGCCACCGTGACCCTCAATCCGCAGGTCATCGCGCTGCAGCTGAAAGTCATCATCATCGGCTCGCGCCAGCTCTACTACGCGCTGCAGGACCACGACCCGGACTTCCAGGAGATGTTCCGCGTGCTGGTCGACTTCGACGAGGACATTCCCCTGGCCGAGGACAGTCTGGAGCAGTTCGCCCAGTTGATGAAGACGCGCACCTCGGAGGAGGGCATGGCGCCTTTGACCGGCGCGGCGGTGGCGCGCCTGGCCACCTACAGCGCGCGCCTGGCCGAGCACCAGGGCCGTCTGTCGGCACGCATCGGCGACCTGTTCCAGCTGGTCAGCGAGGCCGACTTCATCCGCCACCTGGCCGGCGAGACGCTCACCGACGTCGGCCATATCGAGCGCGCCCTCAAGGCCAAGGCCACCCGCACCGGGCGGGTGTCGGCGCGGATCATCGACGACATGCTGGCCGGTATCATCCTGATCGACACCTGCGGCGCCGCGGTCGGCAAGTGCAACGGCCTGACCGTGCTGGAAGTGGGCGACTCGGCCTTCGGCGTGCCGGCGCGCATCTCCGCTACCGTCTATCCCGGCGGCAGTGGCATCGTCGACATCGAGCGCGAAGTCAGCCTGGGTCAGCCGATCCACTCCAAGGGGGTGATGATCCTCACCGGTTTTCTCGGCAGCCGCTACGCCCAGGAATTCCCCCTGGAGATTTCCGCCAGCATCGCCCTGGAACAGTCCTACGGCTACGTCGACGGCGACAGCGCTTCGCTCGGCGAGGTCTGCACGCTGATCTCGGCCCTGTCGCGCACGCCGCTCAAGCAGTGCTTCGCCATCACCGGCTCAATCAACCAGTTCGGCGAAGTGCAGGCGGTCGGCGGGGTCAACGAGAAGATCGAAGGCTTCTTCCGCCTGTGCGAGGCACGCGGCCTGACCGGCGAGCAGGGGGTGATCATCCCCCATTCCAACGTCAGCAACCTGATGCTCGACGACCGCGTGCTGCAGGCGGTGCGCGCCGGCCAGTTCAACGTCTACGCCGTGCGCCATGTCGACGAGGCGCTGAGCCTGCTGGTCGGCGAGGCGGCCGGCCATCCGGACGAGCAGGGCCGTTTCCCCAAGGGCAGCGTCAATGCGCGGGTGGTCGAGCGCCTGCGCGAAATCGCCGAGATCGACCTGGAGGAAGACGGCAAGCACGCCGAGGCGGCCAAGGCCAAGGCCGAAGCCGAGCCCGTCGCCGCCAAGCCGGCCAAGGCGCCGCGGCGCAAGAAGGGCGAAGGCGAGGGCGCCGCGGGCTGAACAAATCTTGCACGATTGTCCCGGATCGCCCGGGGCAACCGTGCCGGCATCGTTGTTCAGCCGTCATGCACAGAGTTATCCACAGATTGCGGGGATAACTTTGGCCTTCACAGTGCGGCCGCTCGGGGTGTAGGCTGGAGCCTGGAATCCGCGAGGGTCGCCGCCATGCCGCGTAGCCTCTGCCTTACCCGCCAATGCCTGGGCCTGGTCACTCGTATCGAATGCGTGATCCGGCCGCTGGCCGGGGAAAACGGACTTTGGACGCTGCTCTGCGCGGCCGGCATGTCCGGCGCGCAACCCTCGGCGATCAAGGCACAGGGCCCGTTCTACGGGCCTTTTGTCGCCGAAGGGGTGCTTGCGTCCATCGCCGAGAGCCTGGCCCAGCAGGGCTATGCCGAATGCTTCGAACCACCCATCTGGCGCCTGCACCTGCAGGCCGAACTGCGTCGCCTCAACGGCGAGCGCCGTCGACCCACCGGGTGCTACCAGTTCCAGCCGGAGACCTGAGGGTCACATCTGCGCGGCTTTTGTACAGCGCCGCCCAGGCCGCAGGCCATGCCCCGTCGCGCCGCGCAAGGCGCCATTGCCCACAGCTTTATCCACAGAAAGCGTGGATAACCGCCGAGGCCGTCGCGCGCTTTGTCTGGCGCGGGCGGCTGGGTATACTCGCGCCAGTTTTGACCCTGCAGTGAGTCCCTATGGAACGCCTCATCGAAAACGCCATGTACGCCTCGCGCTGGCTGCTGGCCCCGATCTACTTCGGCCTGTCGCTGGCGGTGCTGGCGCTGTCGATCAAGTTCTTCCAGGAGCTGTACCACATCCTGCCGCAGATCTTCACCCTCGCCGAAGCCGACGTGATCCTCAAGCTGCTGTCGCTGATCGACATGGCCCTGGTCGGTGGCCTGCTGGTGATGGTGATGCTGTCCGGCTACGAGAACTTCGTCTCGCGCCTGGACATTCGCGAAGGCACCGAGAAGCTCAGCTGGCTGGGCAAGATGGACTCCGGCTCGCTGAAGATGAAGGTGGCCGCCTCCATCGTAGCGATCTCCTCGATCCACCTGCTCAAGGTGTTCATGGACGCCAAGAACTACGACCTCGAGTACCTCAAGTGGTACGTGATCATCCACCTGACCTTCGTCGGCTCGGCCTTCGCCATGGGCTATCTGGACAAGCTGACCAAGTACGACGGCTGAGTCGTCCCGGGGCTCCACCGCCGCCCGGCCGTTGCAAAACGGACGGGCGGTTTGCTTTCTGCCTTGTGCTTTTATCTGCTTGTACAAAAATTGTATATGAAGTGATTTTTGTATAGCTTTGCCTGCGTAAGGAGAGCCCCATGAATCTGCAAGACCTGTCCAGCCATGCCCACGCCGGGCACATCGACGAGCTCAACCTGATCTCCATGGAGGGCGGCATCTATCTGCTCGAAGCGCAGATGGACGGCCGCGCCCACCCGCTCAGCGACAGCCAGGGCGCCACCCTGCACCTGCGCTCGGTGGAACATGCGCGCGACCTGCTGCACGAGCTGCCGAAGGTGCCGTTTAACCTGGTGCACGCGGTGGTGCACGACGAGATGTGCGGCATGCCGGCCGGTAGCCAGGACTGCCTGAAGGTGCCGATTTCCCTGCGTTCCAGTTGGTGATCGGGTGAGGGTGAGCGCGCGCCGCCTGGCCCTGGTGCTCGGCGACCAGCTCAGTTTCGATCTGGCCAGCCTGCAGGGGCTCGACCCGGCGCAGGACGTCGTGCTGCTCGCCGAGGTCGCGGAGGAGGCCGGCCATGTGCCGCACCATCCGCAGAAGATCGCCCTGATCTTCAGCGCCATGCGCCACTTCGCCGCGGCGCTGCGTGAGCGCGGCCTGCGCGTGCAGTACGTGCGCCTGGACGATGCCGACAACAGCGGCTCGCTGCCTGGCGAATTGCTGCGCTGGGCTGATCATTTCGGCGCCCAGGAAATCCACCTTACCGAATGCGGCGACTGGCGCCTGGAGCAGGCCCTGCGCCACTGCGGCCTGCCGATTCACTGGCATGTCGACCAGCGTTTTCTCTGTAGCCGCGAGGCGTTCGCCGCCTGGGCCGGCGGGCGCAAGCAGCTGCGCATGGAGTACTTCTACCGCGAGATGCGCCGCCGCAGCGGCCTGCTGATGAACGGCGACGGCACGCCGGTGGGCGGCGCCTGGAACTTCGACGCCGACAACCGCAAGGCCCTGCCGCGCGGTGTGCGCCCGCCGCAGCCGCTGCGCAGCGCCCCCGACGCGATCACCGGCGAGGTGCTGGCGCTGGTGGCCGCGCGTTTTTCCCACCACTACGGCAGCCTGGCGGCCTTCGACTACCCGGTGACCCACGCCGAGGCCGAGCGGCTCTGGGCGCATTTCCTCGCCCGCGGCCTGGCGGATTTCGGCGACTACCAGGACGCCATGGCCAGCGGCGAGCCCTACCTGTTTCACGCGCGCATCAGCGCCGCGCTGAACATCGGCCTGCTCGACCTGCGCCGCCTGTGCGCCGACGTCGAGGCCGCCTATTGGGCCGGGCGGGTGCCGCTGAATGCGGCGGAGGGCTTTATCCGCCAGCTGATCGGCTGGCGCGAGTACGTGCGCGGCATCTACTGGCTGCAGATGCCCGAGTACGCCGAGGGCAACGCCTTCGGCAACACGCGTGCGCTGCCTGCGTTCTACTGGACCGGCAACACCCGTATGAACTGCCTGCGCCAGGCCATCGGCCAGACCCTGGAGCACGCCTACGCCCACCATATCCAGCGGCTGATGGTCACCGGCAACTTCGCCCTGCTCGCCGGCATCGCGCCCAAGCAGATCTGCGATTGGTACCTGGCGGTGTACATGGATGCCTTCGACTGGGTCGAGCTGCCCAATACCCTGGGCATGGTGATGCACGCCGACGGCGGCTACCTGGGTTCCAAGCCCTACTGCGCCAGCGGCCAGTACATCAAGCGCATGTCCGACTACTGCAGCGGCTGCGCCTACAAGGTCAGCGAGAGCAGCGGCGAGTCGGCCTGTCCGTTCAACGCGCTGTACTGGCACTTCCTTATGCGCCACCGCGAGCGGCTCGAGCGCAACCCGCGCCTGGGCATGGTCTATCGCAACCTGGCGCGCATGGACGAGGCCAGGCAGCAGGCGCTGTGGGACTGGGGCGAACGCCTGCTGGCCCGCCTGGATGCCGGGGAGATGCTGTGAACAAGCGCCAGTTGCCGGTGAAAAGCTGCGCGGTCTGCGGGCTGCCGTTCACCTGGCGCAAGAAATGGGCGCGCTGCTGGGACGAAGTGCGTTACTGCTCCGAGCGCTGCCGACGGCGCCGTTCCGCCAGCATGGGCGCGTGACGACGGGCCGCGCTTCTGTGCTAGTCTGGCCGGCCTTTTTGCAGCCCCAAGCGGAGCCTTTCATGTCCGAATTCACCTTCAGCCCCGATCTGTCCTCCGACGAGGGCCGCGTCAGCTACGGCATCGGCCGTCAACTCGGCGGTCAACTGCGCGACAACCCGCCGCCCGGCGTCGACCTGACGGCCATCCTCGCCGGCCTGACCGACGCGTTCGGCGGCCAGGCCAGCCGCGTCTCCGAGGCCGAGCTGGGTGCCAGCTTCAAGGTCATCCGCGAAATCATGCAGGCCGAAGCCGCCGCCAAGGCCGAAGCCGCTGCCGGCGAAGGCCGCGCCTACCTGGCCGAGAATGCCAAGCGCGAAGGCGTGACCGTGTTGCCGTCGGGCCTGCAGTACGAAGTACTGGTGGCGGGCGAGGGCGCCAAGCCGTCGGCCGACGACCAGGTGCGTACCCATTACCACGGCACCCTGATCGACGGCACCGTGTTCGACAGCTCCTACGAGCGCGGCCAGCCGGCGGAATTCCCGGTCGGCGGGGTGATCCCGGGCTGGGTCGAGGCGCTGCAACTGATGGGCACCGGCAGCAAGTGGCGCCTGCACGTGCCGAGCGAGCTGGCCTATGGCGCCCAGGGCGTCGGCAGCATCCCGCCGCACAGCGTGCTGGTGTTCGATGTCGAGCTGCTCGATATCCTGTAAGCCTTGGACACAGGCTGTCGCTGCGGGGCGCATGGCGCACCCTACCTGACAGCGAGAAAGGCCAACGAAACGGGGCGCCCTGGAAACAGGGCGCCCCGTTTGCGTTTCAGCGATTGCGCCGCGAGCACCGAATGGCGGTTTCGACTTAGGGCCGCAAGGCCCGCGCGTAGCAGTAGAGGAACAGGCTGCGCACCAGCTCCTTGAGCACTATGGGTTCGCTGGAGTTGAGTTCGTGCAGGTCCAGATCGCCCTGGTCACGCAGCTCGTCCAGGGCTTCCTCTTCGAGCATGGCGCAGACCTCGCCGGTTTCACGATTGAGGATGCGCAGATAGGGATGCGGGCGGTCCAGCCAGGCATCGATCAGGTAGGTCATGGCAGGTCTCCTTGGCCGTCTTTGCGTAAATGAGAATAATTCCTATTACATAAATAGCAAGGACTAATTACGCCTTTCTGTCGTACGCCGGCTGTAGGGTGTCGCGGCCCTGCGACACCCTACGGGCAGGCACTGCTCAATGGGCGGGCGAAGCCTGTGCCTGTTCCTGCCGCTCGGCATCCGGCTTGGCCAGCAGGCTGTAGACGCAGGGCAGGACGAACAGGGTGAACAGCGTGCCGACGCTCATGCCGGTGGCGATCACCAGGCCGATGTCGAAGCGGCTCACCGCACCGGCGCCGCTGGCGAGGATCAGCGGCACCATGCCGAACACCATCGCCGCGGTGGTCATCAGCACCGGGCGCAGGCGAATGGCCGCCGCTTCCTCGATGGCCTCGCGCAGCGGCAGGCCCTTTTCGTGGCGCAGCTGGTTGGCGAATTCGACGATGAGGATGCCGTGCTTGCTGATCAGGCCGATCAGCGTCACCAGGCCCACCTGGGTGTAGATGTTCATGGTGGAGAAACCGAGGAAGATCGGCACCAGCGCGCCGCAGATCGACAGCGGCACGGTGACCAGGATCACCAGCGGGTCGCGGAAGCTCTCGAACTGCGCGGCCAGCACCAGGAAGATGATCGCCAGGGCCAGGGCGAAGGTGACGAACAGCGCGCTGCCTTCCTGGATGTACTGCCGCGAGGCGCCGGCGTAGTCGAAGCTGTAGCCGCGCGGCGCTTCCTCGCGGGCGATGGCGGTGATGGTGTCGATCGCCTCGCCCTGGCTGACGATGGCCACGCCCTCGATGATCGCCGAGTTGAGCTGCTGGAACTGCTTGAGCTTGGTCGGCCGCGCGCGGTCGCTGAGGCTGATCAGGGTGCCCAGCGGCACCATGGCACCGCTTTCGCTGCGCACGTGGTAGTTGTCCAGCCAGCCCGGATTGTCGCGATAGGCGCGCTCGACCTGGGCGATCACCTTGTAGCTGCGCCCGTCGATGGTGAAGCGGTTGATCTCGCCTTCGCCGAGCAGGCTGGCCAGGGTGACGCCCAGGTCTTCCATGGATACGCCCATCTGCGCGGCTTTCTCGCGGTCGATGTCGACCACGATTTCCGGCTTGTCGAAGGCCAGGTCGATATTGAGGAAGGCGAACTTGCCCGACTCCTGCGCGCGTGCCTTGACCCGTTCGGCCACCTGCAGCAGCGACTCGTAGTCGTTCGGCGTATTGATCACGAACTGGAACGGCAGGCCCTCGCCGGTGCCCGGCAGCGAGGGCAGGTTGAAGCCGAAGATCTGCAGGCCGGGAATGTGGTTGAGCTTGGCCTGCACCTCGGGAAGTATCTCCATCTGCGTGCGCTCGCGCTCGTTCCACGGTGTCAGCAGAAAGCCGCCGATACCCGACTGCACACCGTCGAAGCCGTTGATCTGGAACGAGGAGTAGTACTCGGGGAAGCTCTTGAAGATCTCCACGAACTGGTCGGTGTAGGCGTTGACGTAGTCGAGGTTGGTCGGCTGCGGCGCGTTGGCGAAGAGGAACACGATGCCCTGGTCTTCCTCGGGCGCCAGCTCGCTCTGGGTGAAGCTGAGCAGCACCGGGATCAGCGCCATGACGATCAGGGCGAACACCACCACCACCGGGCGGGTGTTGAGGGTGCCGTGCAGCATCTTCTGGTAACGCTGCTTGAGCCGGTCGAAGATCAGATCCAGGCGATGGGCCAGGCCCGAGGGGTTCTCGTCGTGGCGCAGCAGCTTGGCGCACATCATCGGCGACAGGGTCAGGGCAACTATGCCGGAGATGATCACCGCGCCGGCCAGGGTCAGGGCGAACTCCTTGAACAGCGCGCCGGTCAGGCCTTCGAGGAAGCCGATGGGGGCGTACACCGCGGCCAGGGTGATGGTCATCGATACTACGGGCACGGCGATCTCGCGCGCGCCCTCGATGGCGGCGTCGAACGGCGTCTTACCCTCCTCGATATGGCGGTGGATGTTCTCCACCACGACGATGGCGTCGTCCACCACCAGGCCGATGGCCAGCACCATGGCCAGGAGGGTGAGGAGATTGATCGAGTAGCCCATCAGCTGCATAAAGAACAGCACGCCGATCATCGACAGTGGGATGGTGATCACCGGGATCAGCACCGAGCGCAGCGCGCCGAGGAACAGGAACACCACGACTATGACGATCAGCACCGCCTCGATCAGGGTCTTGACCACCTCGTCGATGGACGCCTGGATAAACAGGGTGGCGTCGTAGGCGATGGCCACCTTGAGGTTCGGCGGCAGCTGCGCCTCCAGTTCGGGGAGGATGCCGCGCACCTCCTTGATCACCTCCAGCGGGTTGGCGCTCGGCGTGCCCTTGATGGCGATGTACACCGAGGGGATGCCGTCGAAGGAGCTGATCGAGTCGTAGTTTTCCGCGCCCATTTCCACCCGGGCGATATCGCGCACCAGCACGCGGGTATCGCCGAGGGTCTTCACCGGAATCGCGCCGAAGGCCTCGGCCGACTTCAGGTCGGTGCTGGCGTTGATGCTGGTGACCACGTACTGGCCCTTCACCTCGCCGGCGGCGGAGAGGAAGTTGTACTTGCGCACCGCCTCGTTGAGGTCGCCGGCGGTGACGCCGTAGGCGGCCATCTTCACCGGGTCCAGCCACAGGCGCATGGCGAACACCTGGTTGCCGAGGATCTGCGCCTCGGCCATGCCGGGCAGGGTGGCCAGCTTGGGCTGGATCACGCGCGACAGGTAGTCGGTGATCTGCGGGTTGGACAGCTCGTCGCTGTAGAAGCTTACGTACATCAGCGCCGAGGCGTCGGCCGCCTCCTTGGACAGCACCGGGTCCTCGGCGTCCTGCGGCAGCTGGTTCTTCACCTCGTTGGCCTTGGCCAGCAGCTCGGTGAACAGGCGGTCGGTGTCGGCGCCGATGCGCGCGTAGATGGAGATGGTCGACAGGTTCTGCTGGCTCGACGAGGTCATGTAGTCGATGCCTTCGGCGCTGGCCAGGCTCTGCTGCAGCGGCTGGGTGATATAGCCCTGGATGGTCTCGGCGTTGGCCCCGGGATAGGCGGTGGTCACCGTGATCAGGGCGTTCTCCATCTGCGGGTACTGACGGATACTCAGCTTGCCGAAGGCCTGGAAGCCGAGCAGGACGATCAGCAGGCTGACCACTGTGGCCAGCACCGGACGGCGGATAAAAGGATCGGTAAAAGCCATAAGGATTTCCTTGGCTGTTGTCATCCGTAGGAGCCGGCATGCCGGCGAGATCTGGCTTGGGGCAGATCGCCAGCGGGCTGGCTCCTACGCGCGTTGACGGGTCAGTTCGCGTCTAGTTGCAGTGCCGGATCTTCGACCAGCTCGACATGGGCACCGTTGTCCAGCTTGAGCTGGCCGGAGGTGACCACCTGTTCGCCGGCTTGCAGCCCCTTGACTATTACCACGCGGCCGGCACGGCGCTCGCCGGTCTCGACGAAGCGCCGCTCGACCGTCAGCTGCGTCTTGCCCTCGGCATCCTTGACCGGCTGGCCGTCCTCGTCCTGCTTTTCCTGCACCACGTACACCGAGTTGCCATAGAGGGTGTAGGTGATGGCGGTTTCCGGCACCACGATCTTCGCCTCGTCGCCCGCCAGCAGCACCTCGAGGTTGGCGAACATGCCCGGCAGCAGCTTCTCGTCCGGGTTGCTCAGGGTGGCGCGCACCTGCAGGTTGCGGGTCTCGTTCTCCACCTTGGGGTTGAGCGCGGCGATCCGGCCCTCGAAGGTTTCGCCCGGGTAGGCGGCCACGCCGACCAGCACGCGCTGGCCGACCTGCAGCAGCGGCGCGCGCTGTTCGGGCAGGAAGAAGTCGACGTGCAGGCGCGACAGATCCTGCAGGGTGGCGATGGCGGCGCCGGGCGAGAGGTAGTCGCCGGTGTCCACCTGGCGGATGCCGATGGTGCCGGCGAAGGGGGCGAGCACGCGCTTCTTGTCCAGTTGCGCCTTGAGCTGGGCGACCGTCGCCTCGGCCTTGAGCAGCTCGGCGTTGAGGCGGTCGAACTCGCTCTTGGAGATGCTCTGCCGGTTCACCAGGCTGCGGCCGCGTTCGAATTCGACCCGCGCCAGGCTGCGCACCGCCTCGGCGGTGGCCAGGTTGGCGCGTTCCACTTCGCTGTCGAGCTGGATCAGCGGCTGGCCGAGCGTGACCTTCTGCCCGGACTCGAACAGCACTGCGCTGACGATGCCTTCCACCTCGGCGGACAGGTCGACGCCCTGGAACGCCTTGAGCGTGCCGATAGCCGGCAGGCGACCCTGCCAGGGCTGCTGCTCGGCCTGTGCGGCGGAGACGCTGATGGCCGGCTGCGGTGCCGAGAACATCTGGATCTGCTGGTAGATGGAGAGGCCTTTGTAGGCGGCGAAGGCGAGTACCACGACGAGTACCACGCCGAGCATGATGAGCATGCGGCGGAGCAACATATTCCGTTTCCTTGGCGAGCAGGGTAGGGCCTGGGAATAGGCAAGAGAGGCACCTTAGTGCCAGAGCCGGGCGCTGTCAAAACCCCGTGGGGCGGGTGATTGCAGGGTGCTGGCACTTCCCTGTGCCAGCTGCTGAGTGATCTATGAACCGAGGCGGCGGGTCACCTCGCCCAGCTGCCCGGACAGGTTGCGCAGGTTGTGGCTGGCGGCCTGGGTGCGCTCGACGTTCTCCTGGTTGGCGCTGGCGATGGCGGTCAGCTCGGTGAGGTTGCGCGAGATGTCCTCGGCCACCGAGGTCTGCTCCTCGGCGGCGGTGGCGATCTGCCGGTTCATGTCGCGGATCGCCTCCACCGCGCCGGTGATGCGCTGCAGCATGGCGCCGGCCTCGGTGACCTGGGTGACGCCCTGCTCGCTGCGCTGCTGGCCGCTCTCGATGGCGCGCACGGCATTTAGCGCGCCGGTCTGCACGGTATCGATGATCTGGTTGATCTCGGCGGTGGATTCGGCGGTGCGCTGGGCCAGGGTGCGCACCTCGTCGGCGACCACGGCGAAGCCGCGGCCCTGTTCGCCGGCGCGCGCCGCTTCGATGGCGGCGTTCAGCGCCAACAGGTTGGTCTGCTCGGCGATGCCGCGGATCACCTCCAGCACCTTGCCGATGCGCCCGCTGTCGGCCTCCAGGCGGCGGATCACCTCGGCGGTGTTGGCGATCTCGCCGCGCATGTCGGTGATGGTGGCGATGGTCGACTGCATGACCTTGCCGCCCTGGCGTGCCGAGTCGTCGGCATCGTCCGCCGCGTGCGCCGCCTCGGCGGCATGCCGCGCCACCTCTTGGGCGGTGGCGGACATCTGGTGCATGGCGGTGGCGACCTGGTCGGTGCGCTCGAACTGCTCGTTGACCCCCTCGGTCATGCGCGAGGCGATGGCGTTCAGCTCGCCGCTGGCGTTGTCGAGGTCGCCGCTGCTCTGGTGCAGGCTCTCGGTGGTGCTGGCGAGAAAGTCGCGCAGGGTGTTGGCGGCTATCGCCAGCATGCCCAGTTCGTCGGCGCGCGAGGTCTCCACGCGCTGGCCGAACTGGCCGTGGCTGAGCTGATCGACGTGGGTGATCAGGTGGCGGATGGGGATGATCAGGTGGCGATTGACCAGCCACAGGCTGAACACCCCGATCACCAGGGCGGCGGCCAGCATCAGCAGGGTACCGCTGAGGATGGTGCGCTCGGCGCTGGCGTTGATCTGCTCGGCCTGGCTCAGGCTGTGCTGGCGCAACTGGTCGACCAGCGCGCTCATCTGCTCGCTGGCGGTGCGGTCGATACCCTTGACCGCGGCATCGCCGGCCTGGGCGTCGGCGCCGGCGGCGACGAAGGCGTCGCGGCCCTTGCGGTAGTTGGCGCCGAGGCTCTGGTGTTCGCTGCGCAGACGTTCGACCTGGGCCTTCAGCGCCGGATCGGCGGCGGCGACCTGGATCAGCTGGCCGAGGCGCTCCTGCACCTTGCGCTCCTGCGCCTCGAACTGGCTCCAGTAGCGCTCGAGGTTGGCGCTGTCCTGGCCGCGCAGCAGCACGTTCTTCCATTCCTGCACCTGGATCTTGAACTCGACGTTGGCCGCGTCGATCAGCCGCGAGGCCTCCAGCGGGCCGTCGAGCAGGCCGCGGTAGGACTGGATGCCGCCGGAGAGGAAACTGAAGCAGGCCAGCGCGGTGACCAGGATCAGCGCCAGGCTGCCGCCGAGCAGAGCGAGAATCTGCGCACGCAGGGATTTTTGCAGCATGGGAGTCATGCCTCGGAGGTCGAACGTTGGGAAGCCAGCCGGTAAGCAGCGCGTGGCGGTGGTGTCGATTTCCCTATCGCTCAGCCGCTCCGCCGCCGGGAGCAGGTGCTGAAGTATAGGTTGGCCACGCCGCGGCGGGCTTTTGCAGGTTATGACCAGTTGATGACGTTTGGATGACAGTTGCGCGTCTGTTTGCCTTTGCTCTCGCGGAGGCGGGGGAGGCGTTTCGCCTTGCGAGGCTCGCGGCGCCCCCAACCGCTGGCGCGGATGGCCCGGATGCAATCCGGGATGCGGCAGGCTCGCGTCCCGGGTCGCCCCCAGAGCGTCAGGCCAGGCGCAGGTGGTTGTCCCACAGCCCGGCCGGCAACTCCAGCGCCTTGGCGACTATGCGCTCGCCGCGGCAGTCGTACAGGCGGCAGCGGCCCTGGCCGGAGCTGACCACGAAGCCCTCGGCCAGCGCGCCGACCCCGGCGCAGTCGGCCAGCGGCACGTCCAGGCGCACCGCGGCACTGTCCAGGTCCCAGATGAAGAAGCGGTTGCCGCGCGGGGCGGTCAGCGCCAGCAGGCGCAGCTCGCTGTGGATCGCCACGCTGGCGGTGTACTGGTTCATCGCCAGACGCTGCGCCTCGCCCAGGGGGAAGGGCTGGAAGGCCTGGCCGGGACGCTTGATCGCCAGCAGCGGGGCCGCATCCTGGATGTCGCCCATATATTGCTGGCCGCTGACCACCGTGCCGTCGCTGGCCACGGCCAGGTGGCGCACGCTGTTCTGTTGCTCGGCCAGGCGTTCGCGGCTGACCAGGCTGCCGTCGCGGCGCATCAGCACCAGGCTGGCGTCCATGGCGTCGAGGTTCATCTCCACCCGGCTCTCGGCTTCGGTGCGGATGCCGCCGTTGGCCACCACCAGGGTTTCGCCGTCGGGCATCCACAGCAGCTGGTGCGGGCCGACGCCGTGGCTGGCATGCTCGCCGGCGCGCACCAGGCGCTCGCCCTGCAGGCGGTAGACGCCGAGCACGCCGCGACCGGGCTCGTTGGTGTCGTTTTCGGTGGCGTACAGCCAGTCGCCGCCCTTGTGGAACACCGCGTGGCCGTTGAAGTGGCGGCCGGCCGGCGTGACCAGGCGCTGCAGCAGGCGGCCGTCGCGGGTGTCGATCAGGTAGCTGGCGGTGCTCGGCCGGCGGCCGACGAACAGCGCCAGCGGCAGACTGGGGTGCGGCACCACGTCGTGGCAGCGCTCGGCTACCTGCGTGGCGAAGGCGCGCGAGCCGTCCAGTCGGAAACCCACGGCGTAGTGGCGGCCGTCGCCGTCGTCGCGGGCGGACAGCAGCAGCGGCTGGCCCTTTGGGCCGAGCAGGGTCCAGCCGGCGAAGGCGCCGGTCGCGGCGCCGACGCCGAGCAGCGCGCCCAGGCCGAGCAAGGTTCTGCGCTGCATCGTCAGTCCCCGTCGTGGGCGTTGAAGCCGATCTGCACGCCGAGGGCCTTGGCCAGCTCGCCTTCCTGCAGGCGGTGCAGGCGATTGAGGCTGTCGTACAACTCGTCGAGGTTGGCGCGCCCGGCGTCTTCGCCGAGCAGTTCGCCCAGCGGCCGCTCCAGCGCGGCCAGGCGCTGGCGGGTGTCCTGGTAGGCGGCGTCGATACGCCCGACCAGCTCGGCCTGATCCTTGCCCAGCAGGGCCTGAATACCGTCCTTGTTGCTGCCGTGCCACAGCTGTTCGGCGCTGGCCAGGGCGGCACCGAGGTTGGCCAGGCTCGCGGCGCTGCGCCAGGCTTCGGCCTGGTAGGGCTGGGGGATGCCCTTGCTCTGCCGGCCCATGGGCGCGCCGAGCTTCTTCTTCAGGCCGTCGAGGGCGCCGACCTGCACGCGCAGCAGTTCGGCGATGGCCTCGTCGGCGTCGGCGTAGCGCTCGTTGGGAAAGCGCTTCAACTGCGCGGCCATGCCCTGTTCGCCCTGCCACTCGCCGAGAATCTCGCCGGCCAGCGCCTGCTGATGCTCGCCGATGGCCGTCAGCAGCGGGCAGTAGCGCGCCTTCTGCTCGGCCTGGGCCAGATCCAGGCTGGGGTCGAACAGCAGGTACTCGTAGGCGCTCAGGCCCTGCACCACCACGCTGGCGCTTTCCACGTCGGCCTGGCTCAGCTGCGGCTTGTTCTTGACCAGGGCTTCGACCTGGCGCTGCACCAGGTTCTTCTTGTCCGGCCAGAACTGGATCTGCCAGGCGCGATTGCCTTCGGCCAGCGGCCCGAGCAGCAGCGGCTGCAGCCCGGCCCAGGCGCTCTGCGCGCCGAGGAAGGCCTGGCGCGCGGCCGGCAGGTCGGCGTCGCCGGCGCAGAAGGCGGCCGCGCTGGCGGCGAGTTGGCGGTCGGCTTCCTGCCAGCTGCTGTAGGCCGGCAGCAGCACGCCGTCGGCCAGCGCCGCGCTGACCTTAGCATTGGGCTCCTGCTGGCCGCAGCCGACCAGGGCCAGGCCGAGCAGAGAAGCGATCAGGCTCTTGTGCAGCATGTCGGGCTCCTTATAGGGAATTGAGAAAGGCCAGCAGCGCGGCGCGCTGCTCGGCGTCGAAGGTGAGGACCTGCTGCTTGGCCGCCTCGGCCTCGCCGCCGTGCCAGAGGATGGCTTCCAGCAGGTTGCGCGCGCGGCCGTCGTGGAGGAACTGGCTGTGACCATTGACCGTCTGCGTCAGACCGATGCCCCACAGCGGCGCGGTGCGCCACTCGCGGCCAGTGGCGAGAAACTCCTCGCGGCCGTCGGCCAGGCCCTCGCCCATGTCGTGCAGCAGCAGGTCGGTATAGGGACGGATCGACTGGCCTGCCAGTTCCGGCTCGGCGGCAGCGGCCGCGGTGGTGAAGCTGGGGGTGTGGCACTTCTGGCAGCCGGCCTGGTGGAACAGATTCTTGCCCTTGAGTACTTCGGCCGAGTCGACGTCGCGGCGCGCCGGCACGCCGAGGTTGCGGCTGTAGAACAGCACGCTGGCGAGAATGCTGTCGCTGACCTCCGGCGCGCCGCCGTGGGGCGCGGCGCGGCAGTCGGCCTGCGCGGCGGTGCAGTTGTCCTGGTCGACCAGCGAGCTGGTCAGGCCCATGTCATTGGCGAAGGCCTCGGCGTTCTGCTGATTGAGGTTCGGCTGGCCGGCCTTCCAGCCGAAGCGGCCGAGCACGCTGCGCTGCTGGACGCGATCCCAGACCCGGTTGGGTCGCCCGGAGATGCCGTCGCCGTCGGCATCAATCGGGTCGGCATTGGCCAGGATATCCGCCTCGGCGATGGCTTCGAGCAGGCCCAGGCCGATCATCGGCGGCGCCACGCGCACCGAGAAACGGGTGTCCGGGTGCATGTCGCCGTAGCCGAGCTGGCTGATCTGCAGCTCGGGCTGGCGCAGCTCCACCAGCGTGCCGTCGGCGAAGCGCACCGGCACGCTGCGGTAGCTCAGGCGCACCTTGCCTTCCGCCGCCACGCCGGGGTTGGCCATGTCCTGCAGCTGGCTGCCATAGGTCGGCTCGGGAATCACCCCCAGGCGCTCGATCAGCTCGGGCTGGGCCGCATCGTGGGGCAGCGACAGACGCACCAGCAGCGAGGCGGCGCTGGCGGCATCGGGCGCCGGCGGGTGGCCGCGGCCGTCCTTGATATGGCAGTTCTGGCAGGCGTTGGTGTTGAACAGCGGGCCGAGGCCGTCGCGTGCGGTGGTGGTGGCCGGGGCGATGACCCAGGGGTTGCGAAAGAAGCTGTTGCCCACGGCGAAGTCCAGACGCCGGCTCGGTACCAGGTTGGCCGCGGGCATGGAGAAGGCGTTGTGATCGTACTGGCGCACGCTGGCGGCACCGGCCGAGAGCGCTTCGCCGGGCTCGGCGGCGGTGAAGCGCGGTTGCTGATCGCAGGCGGCCAGGGCGAGGGCCAGCAGGGGCAGCAAACGGCGCGGGAACGACAGCATCGAAGAGTCCGGAGCGTGTAACAGGAGGGGGCTAAGCTTAGCAGGCTAACGGAGCTTAAATAAGATGGATTAGCGTTTCATTGGCGGGGCAAAAGGTCGCGCAAAGCTGTCTTGTAGCCCGGATGCAATCCGGGAGTCGGGTGCCAGACTGCTTCTACAGGGCGTGCAATCGCCCATAAAAAACCGGCGCTCCCTTGCGAAAGCGCTGGTCCGTGCGGTTACCGGTTCGATCAGAACTGGTGATCGGCGGTATCCGGGTTGAGGTCGCCGATGCCCAGCTTGGCCGCGGCCTGTTCGATGGCGCTGGTCTGCTTGACCAGGGCGGCGATGGCGTCGCGCACCAGTTGCTGGCCCTCGGTGTTGCCTTCGGCGATCAGCTGGTCGAAGTGCTGGTTGTTCTTCTCGGCGCTGTCGACCAGGGCCTGCAGTTTGGCCTCGCTGGCCTCCAGGTCGGCCTTGAGAGTGGCGTCGGCCTGGGCGTCGACCTTGGCCACCAGCTCGGCCAGGCTCGGGCCGCTCAGGGTGCTGCCGTCGACCTTCTTGTACTCGCCCAGGTAGACGTTGCGGATGCCCTTGCCGTTGTAGAAGTGCGAGTTGTGGGTGTTGTCGCTGAAGCAGTCGTGTTCGTCTTCGGTGGAGCCCGCTTCCAGGGCGACCTTCATGCGCTCGCCGGCCAGCTCGCCGAGGGACAGGCTGCCCATGCCGAACAGCATCTTGCGCAGGCCGTTCTCGGCCGAGTCGGCCAGCAGCTCGCTGCGGTAGTTGCCTTCGACGCCGTCTTTCCACTGCTCGACCATGCTGTCCAGGTCGCTGACCAGCAGCTCGGTGGCGGCCTTCAGGTAGGCGCGACGGCGTTCGCCATTGCCGCCGGTGGCGCCTTCGCCGACCAGGTAGTCGGTATAGGGGCGCTCGCCGGCGCCGGGGTTGGTGCCGTTGAGGTCCTGGCCCCAGAGCAGGAATTCGATGGCGTGGTAGCCGGTGGCGACGTTGGCCTCGGAGCCGCCCAGCTCGTTCAGGCTGGCCAGCAGCTCGGCGTTGATCTCGCTCGCGTCGATCTTGTCTTCGCCGATCTGGAGCTCGCTGTTGGCGACGATATTGGCCTGCGCGCCGGGGTTGCCCAGGGCGTGCTGGTAGTCGGCGGCGACGTAGTCGATCAGGCCTTCGTCCAGCGGCCAGGCATTGAGCTGACCTTCCCAGTCGTCGACCACGGCGTTGCCGAAGCGGAACACTTCGGTCTGCATGTAGGGTACGCGCGCGGCCAGCCAGGCCTGCCTGGCGGCGTTCAGCGTGGCTTCGCTGGGGTTGGCCAGCAGGGCGTCGATGGCGCTCTGCAGGGCCTTGCCGGTGCTGGCGGCGTCGCTGAACACGGCCAGGGCCAGATCCGCGTAGTGCTTGACCACGGCCTTGGCCGCCGCCTGGTCGACCTTGGCTGCGGCGACCGGAGCGGCGCTCTCGCTGCTGGCAGCCGGGGCCGTCGCTTGGCCGGCGGGCGCTTGGTCTTCGCCGCAACCGGCGAGGGAAATGGCGATGGCCAGCAGGCTGGCGGAGGCCAGGGGCATACGAATCATGGCGGGGTCCTTTGCATGTGCGGAATGTGGATGGTACGCAGGGGTACCTGTAAAACCGCAACATAATGCAAATGTTTCGCATTATGTGTAAAGGCCATTATGCGTCGCTGTGCGGGATATCGCTGCCGTCGGGCGGCGCTGCCGCTAGAATGCCGGCACCGATTCGCAGTTCTGCATGGAGAAAACTGCATGAGCCTGACCGCCGTGATCCTGATCGTCGTCCTCGTCCTGCTCGGCGCCTACGCGGTGTCGCTGTACAACGGCCTGGTGCGCCTCAAGCATGGGGTGAGCAAGGCCTGGTCGAACATCGACGTGCTGCTCAAGCAGCGCCACGACGAGCTGCCCAAGCTGGTGGAGACCTGCAAGCAGTACATGCAGTACGAGGGCGCCACCCTGGAGCGGGTGATCGCCGCGCGCAGCGCCGTGGCCAGCGCCCGCGAGCAGCACGACGTCGGCGCCCTGGGCAAGGCGGAAAGCGGCCTGCGCGCCGGGCTCGGCCAGCTCTTCGCGCTGGCCGAGAACTACCCGGAGCTCAAGGCCAACGACAGCTTCCAGCACCTGCAGCAGCGCATCAGCGGCCTGGAGAACGGCATCGCCGACCGCCGCGAGCTGTACAACGAGGCGGTCAACCTCAACAACGTGCGCATCGAGCAGTTCCCCGACGTGATCCTGGCCCGCCTGTTCGCCTTCCAGGCCGCCGAGCTGCTGGTGTTCAGCGACGCCGAGAAGGCCGACGTCGATCTCAAATCGCTGTTCAGCTGAGGCGATGGAAGGCGATATCGGCGGCCTGCTGGTCGCCCTGGGATTCAGCCTGGGCGCCTGCCTGGGCGGTGGCTGGTGGTGTCTGCGGCGCTGGTCGCAGGCGCGCCACCTGTTGGACACGCCGACCTCGAAGATCCGCTCGGCGGCGCAGGGCTATGTCGAACTCTACGGCGTGCTGGAGGAGCTGCCCGAGGCGGCGGTGCGCGGCCCGCTGACCGGTAAACCCTGCCTGTGGTGGCGCTTTCGCATCGAGGAGTACAAATCCAGTGGCAAGAAGCGCAGCTGGCGGGTGATCGAGAGTGGCAGCAGCGATGCCTGGCTGCGCCTGGTCGACGGTACCGGCGAATGCCTGATAGACCCGCGCGGCGCCGAGGTGCGCCCGCTGGTGCGCGAGGTCTGGCAGGGCAACCTGCGTCACCCGCTGGGGCCGGCCAAGACCGGGCTGCTGGGCTTTCTCAGCAGCGGCAAGCGTTACCGCTACTGCGAGGAGCGTTTTCACGTCGGCCAGCCGCTCTATGCCATCGGCGATTTCCGCACCACCGGCGGCGGCCAGCAGGGCCTCGACCTGCACGGCGCGCAGGGCCAGGTGATCCGCGAGTGGAAGGGCGACTATGCCGGGCTGTTGCAGCGTTTCGACAGCGATGGCAACGGCGAGCTGGACGAGCGCGAGTGGGGCCGCGTGCGCCTGGCCGCGCAGCTGGAGGCGGAGCACAGGCACCGGCGCAGCAGCGCCGAGCCGGCGCGGCACAAGATGGCCAAGCCGGGCGAGGCGCGTCCCTTCATCCTTGCCAATGCCGGCGAAGACGAGTTGGCCCGCGGCTTCTACTGGCAGGCCGCGGCCGGCGCGGCGCTGTGCCTGGTCGGCGCTTTAGCCACTGCCTGGCTGCTGGGCGTTCGGCATTTCTGAGGCCCAGGGCGGCGAGCCCGCCATCGAGGTGGGCTTGCCCCTTTAAAGCGTGGCGGGGTTACCGGCGGCGGCGCTGAGGCGGCGGGCCTGCTTGAGGAACAGGGTCAGTTCGCGCGCCGGCAGCGGCTTGCTGTACAGGTAGCCCTGCCCCTCGTGGCAGCCTTGGGCGATGATGTAGGCCTCCTGCTCGGCGGTCTCCACGCCCTCGGCGATCACCTGCATGCCCAGGCTCTTGCCGAGCTGGATGATGGCGCGAACGATGGTGGCGTCGTCCTCGTCTTCCAGCAGGTCCTGGACGAAGCTCTTGTCGATCTTGATCTTGTCCAGCGGCAGGCTCTTCAGATAGCTCAGCGAGGAGTAGCCGGTACCGAAGTCATCGATGGCGATCAAGGCGCCGGAGCGGCGCAGGCTGAGCAGGTGCTGGGCAGCGGTGCTGATGTCTTCCATCAGGCCGGTCTCGGTGACTTCCAACTCCAGGCTCTTGGCCGGCAGGCGGTAGACCTGCATCAGGTTGTTGACCACCCGCGGCAGCTCGGCGTGGTGCAGTTGCACGGTGGACAGGTTGATGGCCATGCGCAGGTCGCTGAAACCCTGGTCGTGCCACTCGCGCAGCTGGCGACAGGTCTGGTCGAGCACCCATTCGCCGATGGGGATGATGGTGCCGTTCTGTTCGGCCAGCGGGATGAACAGGTCCGGCGCGACGAAGCCGTGTTGCGGGTGCTGCCAGCGCAGCAGCGCCTCGACGCCGACCACGCGGTGGTCGCGGTAGTCCACCTGCGGCTGGTAGACCAGGTGCAGCTGGTTCTGCGCCAGCGCCTCGCGCAGGTCCTTTTCCAGTTCGCGGCGGCGGCGCATCTCGCTGTCGACGCTGGCGATATAGAACTGGTAGCGGTTGCGCGAGCGGCTCTTGGCCAGGGTCATGGTCTGCTCGGCCTTCTGCAGCAGCTTCTCGGTGCTGTCGCCGTCCTCGGGGAACAGGGTGATGCCGATGGTGGCGCGCAGCTGCACTTCCTGCTGGTCGAGGAGGAACGGCTGCTCCAGGTCGTCGAGCACGCTCTGCGCCAGCTCGGCGGCCTCGTAGGGTTGTTCGATATCGGCCTGGACCAGGGCGAACTGGTCGCCGCCGAGGCGGGCCAGCGCGCCGAGGCGGCCGCTGTGGCTGCGCAGGCGATCGGACAGCGCCAGCAGCAGCTGGTCGCCGCTCTGGTAGCTGAACTGCTCGTTGATGCCCTTGAAGTCGTCCAGGCCGACGCACAGCACGGCGACGCGGCGTTGCAGACGGCCGGCGTCCTCGAGGATCTGGTCGAGCTGCTGCTGCAGCTGCTGGCGATTGGGCAGACCGGTGAGGAAGTCGTACTGGGCCATGCGCAGCAGGCTGTTCTCCGCCTCGCGGCGCAGGTGGGTGTTGCGCTCGATGGAGGCCAGCAGCTGGTTGGCGGTGTTGATCCACAGGCCCAGCTCGTTCTTCTCGTTGCCCCTGAGCATGGGCAGCTTGTGTTCGCTGGGGCGGTCGGGGTTGATGTGGGTCAGGTGCTCGATGATCTTCGACAGCGGCTTGGTCAGCAGCCAGTGGTAGACCAGGTACAGCACCAGGCCCATGGCCAGGGCGCGCAGCACGCCGGAGATGAAGATGATCACCGAGTTGGTGACGAAGCTTTCGCCGTAGGGCGCGGTATCCAGGGTGATGTTGAGGTCGCCGTAGTATTCGCTGTAGGGCCCGCGGCCGACCAGCTTGGTGGAGAAGTGCCGCTCCTGGCCGAGGATCGGGTCGGTCATCCAGCGCGTCGGCAGCTGGGTCAGCTCGCGGGATTTCTCCGCCAGCATGGGTTCGTTGGGGTGGCCGATGCTGGCGTAGCGCACCGATTCGTGCTGGAACAGGCCCTCGATGACCTGCATGCCCATCTCGCGATCCAGGCTGTACACCGCCTGGGTCGAGGGGTCGCGGAACATGCCGAGGATGCGCTGGGCGTCGTTGGCCACCGCCTGGCGGGTCTTGTAAGCGTCGAAGACGATCTGCGCGCAGCTTAAAACCACCCCGACTGCCAGCGCCGAGAGCAGCACCACGCGGAGCAACTTGAGTGACAGGCTGTTCTTCAGTTCCAGCTTCAAAGGCGATTCCTTGTTCTGTGCGCCCAGCGTCAGTCGGATCAGAGTATTGGCAATCTCGCCCTGGCCGTCAAAGGGCCATCATGCGGGCCAGCAGTTTTTTCTCGACGGCGCGCAGCCTGCCGGTGCAGCAGGCGTCTAGCACTGTGTCGGTGCGCCGGCTGCGGACTTGAGCGCCGTTCGCCGCGGCGAAAACGAAAAACCCGGCCGAGGCCGGGTTTTTCGTTACGGGGCTTGAACTCAGGCCGCGTAGTTCTGGGCGACGAAGTCCCAGTTGACCAGGTTCCAGAACGCCTCGACGTACTTCGGACGCAGGTTGCGGTAGTCGATGTAGTAGGCGTGTTCCCAGACGTCGCAGGTCAGCAGCGGGGTGTCGCCGCTGGTCAGCGGGCAGCCGGCGCCGATGGTGCTGGCCAGGGCCAGGGAACCGTCGGCCTTCTTCACCAGCCAGCCCCAGCCGGAACCGAAGGTGCCGATGGAAACCTTGCTGAACTCTTCCTTGAACTTGTCGAAGGAACCGAAGGCGGCGTTGATGGCGTCGGCCAGGGCGCCGGTCGGCTGACCGCCGCCGTTGGGCGACAGGCAGTTCCAGTAGAAGGTGTGGTTCCAGATCTGCGCGGCGTTGTTGAAGATGCCGCCCGAGGAGGTCTTGACGATCTCTTCCAGGGTCTTGCCTTCGAACTCGGTGCCCGGCACCAGGTTGTTCAGGTTCACCACGTAGGTGTTGTGGTGCTTGCCGTGGTGGTATTCCAGGGTCTCGGCGGAAATGTGCGGCTCGAGGGCGTTCTTTTCGTAAGGCAGCGGCGGCAATTCGAAAGCCATGGTCTATCTCCTACTCAGGTCGTGTGCGGTATGCGCATGGGCCGATCACGGGCGGCCGGAACAGCAGGCACGGGTGGCCTGCAAGCGGCGGGAATTTCCACTCCTTGCGCCGCAGACCGGGGATCATAGCACCGCCCCCCGGGCATAACCACGCAGCAACTGTGTGGAAAAGCCGGTGCCAGGGCCCTGTGCCGCGCTTCTGCCAGCGCTTGGCCTGGGGCGAGCGTAGCGGTACCCGGGGCTCGCCTGGTGGACAAGGCTTCGCCATGTCCCCCCTATAGCGCGCCGGCTTTCTTCCAGGCCAGGTAGTTGCTGACCAGCTCGGGGCCCAGTTCGCCGGGGCGGGCGTCGAGCACCGGCACGTCGTGGGCGGCCAGGCGTTCGTGCAGGTCGGCGCGGGCGTTGAGGTAATCCAGGGTGCCGCAGTAGGCCAGGGCCTGCTCGAACTGCTGCACCGGCTCCTGGCGCAGGCGATCGAGCACTTCCTCGCGCAGGCTGGCGATCAGCACGCGGTGCTGGCGCGACAGGCGCTTGACCGCGGCGAGCAGCTCCTGGTCGTCCTCGTCGCGCAGGTTGGTCACCAGCACCACCAGGGCGCGGCGGCGCTGGCGGGCGAGCAGGGCGTCGGCGGCAGCGGCGAAATCGGCCGGCTGCTGGCTGGCGTGCAGGTCGTAGACGGCATTGAGCAGCACGTTGAGCTGGGCCGGGCCCTTGACCGGCGCCAGGTAGCGCGGCTGGCCGCCGGCGAAGGTGGCCAGGCCCACCGCGTCGCCCTGGCGCAGCGCCACGTAGCTGAGCAGCAGGCAGGCGTTGAGGGCGTGGTCGAAGTGTGACAGCTCGTCGTCCTGGCTGCGCATGCGCCGTCCGCAGTCGAGCAGGAAGACGATCTGCTGGTCGCGCTCGTCCTGGTATTCGCGGGCGATGGGGGTGCGCTTGCGCGCGGTGGCCTTCCAGTCGATCTGGCGCAGGCTGTCGCCGTCGCGGAATTCGCGCAGCTGGTGGAACTCCAGGCCGAGGCCGCGACGCGGGCGCTGGCGCACGCCGAGCTGACTGAGCCAGTCGTCCACCGCCTTCAGCTGGGCGCCGTAGAGGCGGGCGAAGTCGGGGTAGACGCGGCTCTCGCCGGGCAACGCCAGCAGGCGCCTGGCCTGCCACAGGCGCAGTGGGCTGGGCAGCGTCAGCTCGCAGTGCCGGAAGTGGAAGTGTCCGCGTACCAGCGGCTTGAGGCGGTAGGCGAAGCGCGTCTGCTGGCCGGGGCGCAGGGCGATGCGCTGCGGCAGGTGTTCGAAGGCCATGCCCGCCGGCACATGGTCGAACGCCTCGATCTCCAGGCCCTGGGCGTAATCGTGGTGGGCGGTCAGTTGCACCTCGCTCCAGCGCCCCAGCGGCAGGTTGCCCGGCAGCGCGCGTTCGAGGCGCGGCGAGGGCAGGCGACGCAGCCACAGCGCATCGACCGCGGCGACCAGCAGCAGGGCCAGCAGCAGGCCCCAGGCCAGCGGCAGCAGGCTGGCGGCCAGGCGCACGCCGAGCAGGGGCAGGGCACCGAGCAGCACGGCGACGGCGAACAGGGCGCCGAGCAGCCCGAGGAGCAGGCGCGAGGGTTTCATAGGCGCGGTGCCGGCACCTGGTCGAGCAGCTGTTGCAGCACCTGATCCACCGACAGGCCTTCGATGTCCAGCTCCGGCGCCAGACGTACGCGGTGGCGCAGCACGGCCAGGGCGCAGCCCTTGATGTCGTCGGGCAGGACGAAATCGCCGCCGCGCAGCAGGGCGCGGGCGCGAGCGCCGCGCACCAGGGCGATCGAGGCACGCGGCCCGGCGCCCATGGCCAGGCCCGGCCAGCTACGGGTGGCACGGGCCAGGCGCACGGCGTAGTCGAGCACCTGGTCGTCCAGCGCCAGGTCGCTGGCGATCTTCTGCAGCGCCAGCACATCCTTGGCCTGCAGCAGGGTGCGCAGCGGGCTGACCTCGAGCATGTCGGCCTTGGCCGAGCGGGTGACCTGGCGCACCATGCTCAGCTCTTCGTCCGGCGCCGGGTAGTCCATGCGCAGCTTGAGCATGAAACGGTCCAGCTCGGCCTCCGGCAGCGGGTAGGTGCCTTCCTGCTCGATGGGGTTTTGCGTCGCCAGCACCATAAAGGGCAGCGGCACCGCCAACGCGCGGCCTTCCAGGGTCACCTGGCGTTCCTGCATCACCTCCAGCAGCGCGGCCTGGGTCTTGGCCGGGGCGCGGTTGATCTCGTCGGCCAGCAGCAGGTTGGTGAACACCGGGCCCTTGCGCAGCTTGAACTGCTCGCTGGCGAGGTCGTACACGGCGTGGCCGGTGACGTCGCTGGGCATCAGGTCGGGGGTGAACTGGATGCGCGCGAACTCGCCGCCGAAGCAGCGTGCCAGGGCACGCACCAGCAGGGTCTTGCCGAGACCGGGGACGCCTTCGACCAGCACGTGGCCGCCGGCGATCAGCGCGGTGAGCACGTCGTCGATCACCGCCCCCTGGCCGATCACCGCCTTGCGCAACTCGGTGCGCAGGGCCTGGGCCAAGGCGCTGGCGCGCTGGCGCTGCTGCGCCTGCGGGTTACTCGGGGCGGCGGCCGGGGCTTCGCTGGCCGGCAGGTTCTCGGTATCTGGCGTCTGTTCGCTCGTCATAGGGCATTCCTGAGGCTTTGCAGGTGGGCGACCTGGCGGGTGAAGTCGCTGGCGGATAGGCGCTGCGGTGGCAGCGGGCGCATGGCCTGGCTGATGTCCTTGGCGGGCAGGCGGGTCAGGCGACCGAGCACCTGCCACTGCTCGGCCACGCCGAGCTTGTCGAAACCGGGGTGACGGCGCCGCGCGCGGCGCCTGATGTCCTGCTGCAGGCCTTGCAGCAGGGCCTGCTGGCCGCTGCGGCGGAGGAGGAAGTCGGCGCTGGCGCGCAGGTGCTCTTCCAGCTGGCGGCGGGCGCGGCTGGCGGGGGCGAGCAGCGGGCCGTGGCGCATGCCGAGGTGCCACAGCGCGGCGCCCAGCAGCAGCGCCAGCAGCACCAGTGCCAGCGGGAAGTGGCGCAGCAGCAGGCGGGCGAGGTCGTCACGCTCGGCGCGGTAGAGCAGGGTCACCGCGCTGTCCTGGCCGAGGTACCAGAGCAGCCAGGCGTGGTCGTACTGGTCGATATTGCGGTTCTGCCAGATCCACGGATCGCTGAGCACGGTGATCAGGCCGTCGCCGTGATACAGCTGCAGCAGGTGGGTGGCGGCATCGCTGTTGGCCCAGGCGTGGGCGCGGTTCTGCGCGTCGTAGAGGTGGAAGTCGGTGTCGAAGGCGATATAGGCCGGCGCCTGCTCGTTCTCCAGGTAGAGCTTGGTCAGCTGCGGGTAGGGCTCGCCGTCGCCAGTCTCCTCGTCGTCGGCCGCGTCCTCCTCGTCCAGTTCCTCGCTCATGTATTGCTGGATGCCGAGCAGGTCGAGCAGCAGGTCGCCGCTCTTGCCTTGGTCTTCGTCCCACAGGCGCTCGGCGACGAACAGCAGGTGGCCGCCGTTCGCCGTCCACTGCAGCAGGCGCTCGACCTGGCGCGGGGTCATGTTGCCGCGGTCGGCCAGCAGCATCAGGGTCTGACCCTGGCTGGGCAGGCCGTCGAGCACTTCCAGGCCGTCGGCGCGGCGCGCCGCGATGCCCTGCCGGCGCAGGAAGTGTTCGGCGGCGAGATAGGGGCTGCTGGCGACCTCGGGGGCCGGGCCGTGCTCGACTTCGTCTTGGTAGGGTTCAAGCTTGCCCAGCAGGTAGCCGGCGAGCAGGCCCAGGCCCAGCAGCAGGGCCAGGCTCAGGATGAATCCGGCGCGCCGCGTCATGTCGGGCGCTCCCGGCCGAACAGCTCGCGCCAGCCCTGGCACAGGCCCTGGCGCAGCGCCTCCGGCGGCAGGCGATGACCGTAGGCCAGGGCCTGCCAGTGGCCGGTGAGCTGGCGGCTGTAGTCTTCCAGCGGTTGCTGCTGCAGATCGGCGATCAGTTGCAGCACCTCGCCTTCGGTATGCGCCTGCTTCAGCGGCAGCCGGTGTTCGTGCAGCAGGCGGCTGAGCAGGGCACGGTAGAGCAGGCCGAGGGCGGCGCGCGGTTGTTCGGCCCAGAGTCGTTCGGCCGCGCTGGCGACGTCCTCGGGCAGGCTCTCCGGCGCCAGTTCCAGGCCGAACAGCTGATCCGGCGGCTGCAGCCGGCGCCGACTCGGCAGGCCCAGGCGCTCGCCGAAGGTCTGCAGCCACTCGCGGTAGCGCCACAGGACAAACACCAGCAGGGTGGCCAGGGCGGCCCACAGCAGCACCTCGAAGACCTGCGCGACTATCTCCAGGTTTTTCCACCATTCGCCGAGCTTGAGCAGCTTCTTGAGCATCTCCAGCAGGGCTTCGAGGTCCTCGGGATCGGCCTCCTGCGCCGATTTTTCCTCGCCGAAGCGCCAGCGGGTGACGGTTTCGCGGTGCTCGAACGGCGGCTCGTCGAGCAGCACCTCGATGCCGGCGCGCGCCGCCTGGCTGGTCAGCGGCTGCTTGAGCAGGCGCGGCGCATCCGGGCCCTGCGGGTCGAACGGCGCGCTGACCGCCGGCGCGGTCTCGGCCCAGGCGGCGCCAGGCAGCTGGGCCAGCAGCAGGGCGCAGCCGAGCAGCAGGGCGTAGGCGCTGCCGCTAAGGCGCTGGCGCAGGCGGCGGAAGCTCAGCTCGATGTCCCAGGCCTCCAGGGCGGTGCGCCGATTGAGGTAGAGGCTGAAGCCGCAGGCGACGTAGACCGGCTCCCAGAGGATCAGCAGCAGCACGTAGAGCAGGTTGGACAGGTGCTCCAGCCACAGCCACTGGTCGCTGCCGGCGGCGATCAGGGTTTGCCAGCTCCAGTCCAGTTCGATCTGCTGCGGCAGCATCAGGTAGAACAGCGCGGCCAGGCCCAGCCACAGGGCGATTTCCAGGTGCATGCCGACCAGGGTCAGCCAGGTGGCGGCGCCGCTGTCGCGTTGGCCGAGGACGATCAGGCGCTGGCTGCGCGCTTGGCCGGCCAGGCCTTCGAGCTGCAGCACCGGCAGGTCGAAGCTGCGCGTCGGGCTCAGCCGACGCCAGGTCAGGCTGGCCAGCAGTTGCGGTTGCAACAGGCGCGGCAGTGCGCGCAGGGCCTGTTTCAGCGTCGGCACGTTGCCGAACAGCGCCTGCGACAGGATATACAGTGGCAGCCGCTCGTAGGCCGGCTTGAGCCACCAGAACAGGAAGATTGCCCAGCCCGGGTACTGCCAGAGCAGCGCGCAGAGCAGGGCGAACAGCGGCAGGGTGAGCAGCGCCCAGCTGGCCATCAGCAGGCCGGCGTGGCGGCGGGCGAGCAGTACGCCGAGGTCGATGGCTTCCCAGGCGGTGCGCGGGCGGATGGCGACGCTGGCTTCAGTCAGGCGCATGCTGCCTCCGTCCGGCCAGCAGCAGATAGCCCAGCACCAGCGTCCACAGTCCGGCGCCGACCGCGTACTTGACGGTCGGGCTGGCGAAGGTGGTGGACGACCAGAAGGCCTCGATAAAGGCCGCCAGCAGGAGGAACAGGATCACCCCGGCGACCAGTTGCACCGCCGTACCCGCGGCCAGGCGCAATGCCTCGCCGCGCGGCAGGCGGCCGGGGGCGAGCAGCGCCCAGCCGAGCTTGAAGCCGGCGGCGCCGGCCAGGGCGATGGCGGTCAGCTCGAAGGCGCCATGGCCGACGACGAAGGACCAGAAGGTCTCGCTGTAGCCGATGCGGGTCAGGTGGCCGGCCACCGCGCCGATCATCAGGCCGTTGAACAACAGGAAGAACAGACTGCCCAGGCCCAGCAGCAGGCCGCTGGCGAAGGTCTGAAAGGCGATGCCGATGTTGTTCATGATGTAGAAGCCGAACATCACCCAGTCGTCGCCGGCGTCGCGTTCGCCGAAGCGGCCGAGGCGCCGCGCGTCGGGGTCGTACATCTTCTCCATCTCGCCGACCTGCTCGGGGCTGACCAGGCTGTAGATCAGCTCCGGGTAGAGGTAGGTCAGGCCGCCCATCAGCGCCAGGCTGCCAAAGAACAGCAGGCTGGCGACGCATACGCTGCGCCATTCGGCGCGTACCAGGCGGGGGAAGCCGCCGAACAGGAAGCGCACCAGCTGGGCGCCGAGGTGGCTGCGGTGGCGATAGAACTGCTGGTGGCCGCGCATCGCCAACTGCTGCAACTGCTCGATCAGGTGGCTGCTATAGCCGCGCGCCTCGGCCAGGGCCAGGTGCTGGCAGAGCCGGCGATAGTCGGCGGCGAAGCGGCTGCTGGCCTGCGCATCGGCCTTGCCCCGTTCGAGGGCGTCGAGCTGCGCGGCGAAGGCGTCCCAGTCGGCCTGGTGACGGCTCTCGAACAGGCTCTGCTTCATGGCGCGCTCCCCAGCAGGCCGCGGGCGATGCCGTTGATCCGCGCCTCGGCCTGCTCCGCCGGCACCTGCAGCGGCTCGGCGAGCAGGGCGGCCAGTTCGGCGCGGCGCGCAGCGGACAGCTGGGCGCCGCGTTCGGCGAAACCGAGCAGGGCGCGCTGTTCGGCCAGGCTGAGCGGGAAGGGCGCCGGCAGCGGCTCGGCCTCCGGCAACAGCGGGCGCGCCGGCGTGGCGTCGCGGTAGACCACCAGGGTGCCGGCGGCGATGTCGCCGAGGCGCTTGAAGGCCGGATGGTTGAGGCAGCTGAGGATGCCCAGGCTGTAGCCGAACGGCAGGAGGTCGACGAAACGCAGCAGGTTGCGCGTCAGCGAGGCGGCCCAGCCGATGGGCGTGCCGTCGTCGTGCACCACGCGCAGGCCGAGCAGCTGCTTACCGGGCGAACGGCCCTGGTTGAGCACCTCGAACAGCACCATGTACCACCAGGTGACGAGAAACAGCAGGATGGTGCCCAGACCCATGCCGAACTGGCCGAGCAGGCCGAGGACGATGAACATCACCGCCAGGATCAGGCCGCGGATCGCCAGGTCGATGGCGAAAGCCAGGGCGCGCGGCACCAGGCCGGCGGGACGCAAGTGCAGGTCGATGCCCTCCGGCGTCTCCACCTGGTAGCGGGTATCCAGGGGCGGCGGGTGCTGCGGGAGGCTGGCGCTTGAGCGTGAGGGCATCGGCGGACTGCATCAAGGAAAGCCCGATGCTAGCGAGCAGCGGGACACGAACGCAACCGGGCCGATGGCTCGGCCCGGTACAACGGCTTATTGGGCGGCGGGCAGCACGCCGAAGATGGTGCGGTAGAGCACGCCCATGGCCACCACCATCAGCGGGATGCTCCAGACCAGGCCGATGCCCAGCGGGATGGCGCTGAGGATCACGATCACGCCGAGCAGCAGGAACAGGCCGAAGACCTTGAACCAGTGCTGGCTGATGGCCTTGCGCGAGGCCTCCAGTGCCTGCCAGGGCGACAGGCCGCGCTCCACCACCAGCGGAATCGCCAGCAGATAGGCCACCGCCAGGTAGATACCGGGGAGCAGCAGCAGGAGCATGCCGAGGTAGATCAGCAGCATCATCACCACGGCGGTGATGATCAGCGGCACGGTGCGGCCGAAGTGGCTGAAGATTTCGTTGAAGCTGATCGGCTGGTCTGCGGCGCGACGGATGCCGACCATGTTGATCCCAGCCATGAAGGGGTAGGCCAGGGCCGAAGCGAGCAGCGACACCAGCACCTCGCCGACCACCACCGCAACCAGGTTGTCGCTGAGGGCGCCGAACACGCCGACGATGCCGCCGAGGATGAAGGTGGCGGCCAGCAGCACCACGTAAAACACCAGGAAGCCGCCGATGATGATGCCCTTGGTGCCTTTGACCTTGGCCCAGGCCTCGCCGATCAGCGCGCCGATGCCGAAGTCGTAGCCGCGGGCCAGGGCCTGCTCGATGCTCGGTGCCTGGTCGCCGAGCGGTTGCTGCAGGTCGCTGACGGGGGCGGCATAGGGATTGGGGGTGGTAGCGTCACTCATGGCGGCGTCCTTGTACGTCGAGTGGAAAAGATGACCATGCTAGTGCTACTGGCATTTGGCCTACAAGCGGCGCCTGAGCGGGCATGCGGCGGCTGTGCGCTGGTTCATGCTTTGCCGGCGGCGGCGCGCCTGGGCATGAATGATAGACTGCCCGGCCACTGTGCACTGGGGATACGCGCGTGACTTCCAGCATCTTCTGGTACGACTACGAGACCACCGGCATCAATCCGCGCTGCGACCGTCCGCTGCAGGTGGCCGGCATCCGCACTGACGAGGCGCTCAACGAGATCGGCGAGCCGCTGAACCTCTACTGCCGGCCCAGCGACGACATCCTGCCGCACCCGGCCGCCTGCCTGGTCACCGGCATCGACCCGCAGCGCCTGCAGCAACTGGGGTTGGACGAGGGTGAGTTCGTCACCCGGGTGCATGCCGCGCTGTCCGCGCCGGGCACCTGCGGCGCCGGCTACAACAGCCTGCGTTTCGACGACGAGGTGACTCGCTACAGCCTCTATCGCAACTTCTTCGACCCTTATGCCCGCGAATGGCAGGGCGGCAACAGCCGCTGGGACCTGATCGACCTGGTGCGCACCGCCTACGCCCTGCGCCCGGAGGGCATCGAGTGGCCGCAGGAAGACGGCCGCGTGAGCCTCAAGCTGGAGCGCCTGACCCAGGCCAACGGCATCGACCATGGCCAGGCCCACGACGCACTGTCCGACGTGCGCGCCACCATCGGCCTGGCGCGCCTGCTGCGCGAGCGCCAGCCACGGCTGTACGACTTCCTCTATCAGTTGCGCAGCAAGCAGCGGGTGCTGGATCAGATCCGTCTGCTGCAGCCGCTGCTGCATGTGTCGGGGCGCTTCTCCGCGGCGCGCCATTACCTGGCGCCGGTGCTGCCGCTGGCCTGGCACCCGCGCAACCGTAACGCGCTGATCGTCTGCGACCTGCAGGCCGACCCGGCGCCGTTGCTGGAGCTGGATGCCGAGACCCTGCGCAGCCGCCTGTACACTCGGCGTGAGGAACTGGCCGAAGGCGAGGCGCCGGTGCCGCTGAAGCTGCTGCATATCAACCGCTGCCCGGTGGTGGCGCCACTGTCGGTACTGCGCGAGCAGGATCGTCAGCGCCTGCAACTGGACTGGGCGCAGTGCCAGCGCAACGCCGAGGCGCTGCAGGCGGCGCAGGCGCTGTGGCAGGACAAGCTGGCCGCGGTCTATCGCGAGGAGGCCTTCGCTGCCAGCGGCGACCCCGAGCAGCAGTTGTACGACGGTTTCATCGGTGACCGCGATCGCCGTCTGTGCGAGCAGGTGCGCCGTGCCGAGCCCGAGGCGCTGGCCAACCAGGACTGGCCGTTCGATGACGCGCGTTTGCCGGAGTTGCTGTTCCGCTATCGCGCGCGCAACTTTCCGGACAGCCTGTCGCCGGCCGAGCGGCAGCGCTGGCTGGAGTTCTGTCGTCAACGCCTGAGTGCCCCCGAGTTCGGCGCGCCCAATACCCTGGGGCAATTTCGTCAGGCACTGGATGAATTGCGCGGCAACTGCACGCCGAGCCAAGTGCAACTTCTGCAGCAATGGCAGGCGTATGCGGAGGATGTGCAGGCGCGTTACGGCATCAATTAGCCGCGCGGCCAGCACCCCGGCATAGCGCGATTGTGCTCGGGCATATCGGGCGTTGCGGCGGCGGCCGGCGTTTGTTTGTCCGGGCGCGCTGGCGAGTTGTTCTGCGGCCATTGCCGGCTGGTCGTTGGCCGTGGCCCGCACGGCAAACTTGCGCGGCATCGGGCGAGTTGTCGGCAACAATTGTGCCGGTCATCCCGCGGCCAAATACCGGCAATAAAAAACGCCAGCGAAGCTGGCGTTTTCGGGTATTGCGCGAGGCTTAGCCGAGCAGGGTGGCCCAACCTTCGACGACGTCGGCGCCCCACTTGGCTTTCCACTCTTTCAGGGTCTTGTGGTTGCCGCCTTTGGTTTCGATCACTTCGCCGCTGTGCGGGTTCTTGTATTGCTTGACCTTGCGCGCGCGCTTGGTGGCAGCGGGCTTGCCGGCACGCGGGGCCTTGCCGACCTTGGCTTCCGGGTCGAGCAGGGCAATGATGTCGCGCAGGGACTTCTGATATTCGCCCATCAGGGTGCGCAACTTGCCTTCGAATTCCAGTTCCTTTTTCAGCTTGTCGTCTTGCGACAGGTTCTTCAGGCGCTCTTGCAGCTCCTTGATGGCTTCTTCGGTGGCGCGGTATTCATTGATCAGCGACATGGACATTACCTTGGCGTGAATAGGTTTAAAAAGAGAGCAGTGAGGCAATAATAGTCACGCACTTATAACAAGTAAACAGCGCCGGAGAAAATAGCCGCGGCGCACTGCAAGCTTTTGTAGCCACGGTCTTTAATTTAAATCGGGTATTTCCGCGGTCGCCGAAGTTGCCTGTTTTTCCGCGGCGTCGATATTTTTCCGCGCCCGACCGGGGACTGCCACGGGCGTCCGGCCGTTCGCACTACTGCAGATTCTCCGGCTTGTCGCTAGAATGGCCGACTTTTGCGCCGTCATTGGGGTTTTGTATATGCGCACGTTCAGACTGGTCATCGCCTGCCCGGATCGCGTCGGCATCGTCGCCAAGGTCAGTAGTTTCCTGGCGACCTACAACGGCTGGATCACCGAAGCGAGTCATCATTCCGATACCCAAAGCGGCTGGTTCTTCATGCGCCACGAGATTCGTGCCGATTCCCTGCCGTTCGAGCTGGAGGGCTTCCAGCAGGCGTTCGCGCCGATTGCCCGCGAATTCTCCATGGAGTGGCGCATCACCGATTCGGCGCAGAAGAAGCGTGTGGTGTTGATGGCCAGCCGCGAGTCGCACTGCCTGGCCGACCTGTTGCACCGCTGGCACAGCGACGAGCTCGACTGCGACATTCCCTGCGTGATTTCCAACCACGACGACCTGCGCAGCATGGTCGAGTGGCACGGCATCCCCTATTTCCATGTGCCAGTCGATGCGCAGGACAAGGCGCCGGCCTTCGCCGAGGTGGAGCGCCTGGTCAAGCAGTACCAGGCCGACGTCATCGTCCTGGCGCGCTACATGCAAATCCTGCCGCCGGCACTGTGCGCCGAGTACGCGCAGCGGGTGATCAACATCCACCACAGCTTCCTGCCGTCCTTCGTCGGCGCCAAGCCCTACCACCAGGCCTCTCTGCGCGGGGTCAAGCTGATCGGCGCCACCTCGCACTACGTCACCGAGGAGCTGGACGCCGGGCCGATCATCGAGCAGGACGTGGTGCGCGTCACCCACCGCGACGATATCGAGGAAATGGTGCGCCTGGGCAAGGACGTGGAGAAGATGGTGCTGGCGCGTGGGCTACGCTATCACTTGGAAGACCGGGTTCTGGTGCACGACAACAAGACGGTGGTGTTCGACTGATCTCGCGCCGTGGGCCGAACCGATGCTCGCCAGAGGAGATCGCCCATGCTCAAGTCCATCAAGGTGCGGGACTACATGACCCGCCATCTGGTGACTTTCAGATCGGATACCGATCTGTTCACCGCCATCAACCGCCTGCTGGAGCACCGCATTTCCGGGGCACCAGTGGTCGATTCCCAGGGTCACCTGATCGGCATGCTGTCGGAGGGCGACTGCCTGCGCGGCATTCTCTCCGGCGCCTACTACGAGGCCATCGGCGGCAACGTCAGCGCCTATATGACCACCGAGCTGGAAACGGTGACGCCCGAGGCCGATATCATCGACCTCTCCGAGCGTTTTCTGCGCGGCAAGCGTGGACGCATGCCGGTGATCGAGGACGGCCGTCTGGTCGGCCAGATCAGCCGCCACGACGTGCTGCGGGCGGTGAAGGAGTTCGCCCAGCATGAGCAGGGCAAGCTGGAGGCAGGTTGAAAAGGGCGTCAGCGCAATGAGCGATCCACTGGACAAGGCGACGTCCAAGGCGCCGCCGACCCTCGGCGAGGGTTGCGTACGGCGCTACGACCCGGACGCCCTGAGCGAGGACGACGGCACCGAGTTCGCCGAGGCTGCCGAGTTGTGGCGGCGGCTGCAGGAGCAGGCGCCGCCTGATCCCGATCACGAGGCATAACGACGAAGGGCGCCGCAGCGCCCTCCGTCTTCTTGCCGCACTCAGATGCGGAAGCTGTCGACCAGTTGCTTGAGACGCGCGGCCTGTTGCTCCAGGTCGCCGCAGGCGCGCAGGGTGGCCTGCAGGTTCTCCACGCCTTCCTGGTTGAGGGTGTTGATCTCGATGATGTCCATGTTCAGCGACTCGATCACCGAGGTCTGCTCCTCGGTGGCGGTGGCCACCGACTGGTTCA
>MTEW01003620.1_pt1 | contig 57538 bp, 47 predicted proteins | sample 1042681 | NCBI WGS metagenome assembly MTEW01 (sample SAMN06185811, study PRJNA358809) | soil metagenome | isolation source: soil biostimulated with citrate as carbon source | place: India | collected 2015-05-23
CGCTGGATCATCCGCTGCAGAATGGCGATGACAGTGAAACCCTTGGTGGCAGCAACCTGGTGCTGGATTTCTCCGGCGTATTGATTGCCACCGACGGTGATGGCGACCCGATTGCCGGTGGCTTCCAGGCTGGTAGCTTCGTGATCGATGTGGAAGACGATGTCCCGGTGCTGAAACCCGTCGATCCACAGCGCCCGGCCCTTGGCGGAACGGTCCATGAGGACCTGCTTTCCCTGCCGCATACCGGTAATCCCGACAACGGAGGCCAGACGCTGGTGGTCAGTACCGCTGGCGGTGCAGGCAACCTGTCTTCGCTGGTCTCCTTCGGCGCTGACGGCCCTGGTGCCTTCGGTTTGGTCGAAAGCAGCGTGGCCGAGGGGCTGCTGGATGCCCAGGGACTGACGTCCGGTGGCGAGGGGCTGGTTTACGAAATGGTGCCAACCATCGTCGACGGCAAGCTGGTCAGTTCCACCTTGACCGCCGTATCGGCGGAAAGCCTGGGTAGCTACCCGGTGTTCACCCTGACAGTCAATGCCGACGGCAGCTTCCACTTCGAGCTGCAGGGGCCCATCGATCATCCGGTGAAAGATGGTGACGACGACGAGTTGTGGTCCAACGGCGGCGTGTTCGGCATTGATTTCACCCAGTTGATCACCGCGACCGATGGGGATGGCGATCCCTTGCAAATGTCTGTCGATGCAGGCGGTCTGTTCGTCATCAATGTGCAGGACGACGTGCCCGAGCTGGTGGATGGTGCCAACGGCCACAGCCTGACCCTGACCTACAAGGGTGGCGACGCTTCCTACTTCAACAGCTATGGCTACTACATCAAGGGCCCGGATGGCAAACCGCTCAGTGGTCAGATCGTCTGGGGCAATACCACCAATCTCAGCGACGGCGACTCGATCACGCTTCATGGGCTGGACCCGAGCCAGGTTGGTTTCTTCATCATTCCCAATGGTGGCTTGAACGGCGCTGTCAGCAACACCGAGGTAACCTTCCAGATCGTGAATGGGCAGTGGAAGGTCTTCATCGGCGATACACCTATCAATGGGGCCGGTGGCGCTCACGTATTGTTCGATAACCCAGCGCTAAATCCTGCTGAGAAGTCCCATGTTCAGGACAACGCCGCGCCAGGCAATCAGAACTGGGAAGACGTCAACAACGGAGACAGTGACAACGACTATAACGACGTCAATATTCAGGCCACCTGGAGCGGCAAGCTTGGCGGCACGGTGCATGAAGACAAGCTGCAGACGCCCAATCAGGGCAATCAGGAGAGCGGTCAGACCCTGGTGGTCAGCACGGCCACCGGCGCCGGCACCCTGGCGTCGCTTGTAGCCTTTGGCGCGGATGGCCCCGGCGTCTTCAAATTGGTCGAAACCGATGCTGCGATCGCCCTGCTGAGCCCGCAGGGGTTGAAGTCCGGTGGCGAGGCGCTGGACTACGTCGTCAGCGAGCAGATGGTCGATGGTCAACCGGCCAGTGTGCTCGTCGCCACGGCTGCGGAGGGCTACCCGGTATTCGAGCTGACGGTGTACGCCAACGGCGACTTCAAGTTCGAGTTGAAGGGGCCCATCGACCACCCGCTGGCCGATGGCAATGACAGCGAGCTGTGGTCGTCGAATGGCTACTTCGGCATCGATTTCACCCAGTTGCTGAAAATCACCGACGGCGATGGCGACCCGCTATTGCTCCCCAAAGGCCTTGGCGGTCTGTTCGTGATCAATATCGAGGACGATGTGCCGACGCTTGGCGTGGATGCGCTGGCTGACGCTGCACGTCTGCTCAAGGTCGCGCTGGATGAGACGGTGGGCGACCAGGATCGCTATGCCGCCAATGATTCCGATGACGGCTATGTCAATGACGACGCGGCCAATGCCCTGGCCCAGGTCCAGACCAATGTGCTCGGCGGGTTGGTGTCTCTGTTCTCGATCAGCGGCAGCTACGGCGCGGATGGGGAAGGCACGACGGTCGGCAGCATGAGCTTCGTCGGTGTTCCCCAGGGTGGGCTGCTCACCAACCTGCAGGCCACCGATGGTGGAGCCATCAAGCTGGTTCCCGCAGGCAGCGATACGCTGAATGGCATCGACACCCAGGGGCATACCGTCTTTACCATCAAGATCGTCAATGTAGGCGGCGGGGAGCTGCAGCTGCAGACAACCCTGTTCGAGGCCATTCGTCACGGCGACAATGACGGCCGTTTCGACGAGTCGATCGATCTGCTGATCACCGCTGGCGGCCCGCTACAACTGCTTTACCAGGTGACTCGCACGGACGCCGATGGCGACCCGGTCACAGCCTCGGGACGTGTCACCCTGGCCGATGGCAACAGCTCGGTATTCAGTTTCGACGACGACGGCCCGCAGCAAACCGTAGAGGTGTGCCTCACCGCCGATCTGGCCGGGCTCAAGGTCAGCCTCGACGAGACCGTTGGTGCCAGCGATCGCTATGCCGCAGGCGAAAGCGAAGTCGGCGAAGCCTATAGTCAGACCGACAGCAACACCCCGCCTCCGCATCTGGCGCGTTCGGTCACCAGCATCGAGGGCGGCCTGACCGCGCTGTTCAAGGCGGTCGGCGACTATGGCAGCGACGGACAGGGCAGTCTGACCGGCCAGCTGAGTTTCGTCGGTTTCCCGGCCCTTGGCGGCCTGGCCACCACCCTGTTCTCCACCGCAGGCGGGGCGATCACCCTGTATCTGGAAGCAGGCGCCGTAGTAGGCCGCGATGCCAATGGCGGCGACCCGGTCCTGCGTATCGAGCTGGTGCAGGTCAATGGCCAGCCGCAGCTGCAGACCACGCTGTACGAGGCGATTCGTCATGGTGATAACAGCACCTTCGACGAGTCGGTGGACCTGCTGCTGACCGGGCAGAACAGCCTGGGTCTGCGCTACGAGGTGGTGCGTGTCGATGGCGATGGCGACGAGGTGCGGGCATCGGCCGACATTTCCCTGGCCAATGCCAATAGCTCGATGTTCAGCTTCGACGATGACGGCCCGCAGCAAACCGTAGAGGTGTGCCTCACCGCCGATCTGGCCGGGCTCAAGGTCAGCCTCGACGAGACCGTTGGTGCCAGCGATCGCTATGCCGCAGGCGAAAGCGAAGTCGGCGAAGCCTATAGTCAGACCGACAGCAACACCCCGCCTCCGCATCTGGCGCGTTCGGTCACCAGCATCGAGGGCGGCCTGACCGCGCTGTTCAAGGCGGTCGGCGACTATGGCAGCGACGGGCAGGGTAGCCTTAGCGGCCAGCTGAGCTTCGTCGGTTTCCCGGCCCTTGGCGGCCTGGCCACCACCCTGTTCTCCACCGCAGGCGGGGCGATCACCCTGTATCTGGAAGCAGGCGCCGTAGTGGGCCGCGATGCCAACGGTGGCGACCCGGTCCTGCGTATCGAACTGGTGCAGGTCAATGGCCAGCCGCAACTGCAGACTACGCTGTACGAGGCGATTCGTCATGGCGATAACAGCACCTTCGACGAGTCGGTGGACCTGCTGCTGACCGGGCAGAACAGCCTGGGTCTGCGCTACGAGGTGGTGCGTGTCGATGGCGATGGCGACGAGGTGCGGGCATCGGCCGATATCTCCCTGGCCAATGCCAACAGCTCGATGTTCAGCTTCGACGACGACGGTCCCGTACTGCTCAGCGAACCGGAGTGCCTGCAGGCTGCCGAGATATCGGGACTGATCGTCAGTGGCCAACTGCAGGTCGATTTCGGCTCCGATGGTTTCGGCGCCTTCGATTTGTCAGGCAGTCAGCCGCCGGAGGGCAGTGGGCTGATTTACACCGTGCAGCCCGGAAACGACGGCAGCTCGACGCTGACGGCTACCACCTCCAGCGGTGACGTGTTCTTCATTCTTACGGTCAAGGCAGACGGCAGCTATACCTTCGAACTGGTCAACGCACGGCCGGTGACTACGGTCGAGTACGACTTCCGGCAAATCAGCGCCGGTGGCCCGACCCCGTCGTTCACCCTGACCGGAGCGGACGGTTTCAGCCTGACGATTTCCGGTGCCGATGGTAATGCCAACAACGACCCGGACAACGTCAACCCGTCCAACCAGGGGCTGGGCGTCAACAACAACCTGATCAAGGGCTCCGATGTCGTCACCCTGAAGTTCAGCGAGGAGGTCTATAACGCCACGTTGCTGATCGACAAGTTCCGCGCGCAGAACCTGAACAACGCCGACAAGCTGACCTGGAAAGCCTACGATGCCGACGGCAACCTGCTGGCTCAAGGCACTTACTCGCCGCCGGTCGGCACGGGCGAGAACGAGGTCACCACCTTCAATCTGCTCAGCCACGCCCAGTTCGATGCCGGCTATAGTGCGGCCGATCTGGCCGGCGGGTTCAACGAGCTGCGCTTCGGTGCGGCCAACGGCGATTACCGTATCCTCACCCTGGAAGTCGAGCGCCAGTTCCTGCCGCCGGATCTGCAACTGCAGTTCAAGCTGAGCATGACCGATGGCGATGGCGACCCGCTGCATACCGTGCTCGATGTCTGCTTCGTCGACGCCACTCCGGTGATCTTCCAGGTCGACGAGGACGAACTGGCGGGTGGCAACAGCGACTATGACGGTGTGGGGACCCAGGCTGCCGGCAGCATTGCCAGTCTGCTTTTCGGGGAGTCGCCTTCGGTGAGCTGGAGCGGCGACACCAGCAGCCTGCCGAATCTCACCTCAGGTGGTAAGCCGGTGGTCTACGAGGTCGACGGTAATCAGCTGCTGGCCACGGCCGGGGGGGCTTCGATCTTTACCGTGACCCTCAATCCTAACGGCAGCTTCACCTTCCACTTGCAGGGCCCGGTGGATCATCCGCAGGGTGATGGCAACGATGAGGAAATGCTCACCCTGGATCTGACCGGTATGTTGCAGCCGAGCAGTGGCACCACGTTGCTGGGCGAGTTCAAGATCCTCATCGAGGACGACGTGCCCATCACGGCCAACGACAAGCCCGACTGCATCGTGCAGTCCGCACCGCCGCTGGTGAACCTCACTCTGGTGCTGGACATCTCGCTGAGCATGGCCGGTGACAAGCTGACGGCCCTCAAGCAGGCTGTTATCAACCTCGCCCAAGGCTATGCCGGCCTCTCTGCTCCGGTGCACGTCAACCTGATCACCTTCAACTCGGGCGCTGCGGAAATCGGTGACTTCACCTTCAGCTCGGTGGGTGATGCGGGTTACACGGCATTGCTCACGGCGGTCAACGGCCTTACCGCCAGTGGTTTCACCAACTACGAGCAGGCCCTGAGCGTAGCCAAGGCGCAGGTCATCAGCGACATCAGCGCGCCGGGCGCCGATCCTGCGCAGCAGCACAAGCTGTACTTCATCTCCGATGGAGAACCCACCGTCGGGGCGCAGGGCGCGACGCTGACCACCTGGATCGCCAACAACTGGACGAACTTCATCGGCAACGTCGATGGCGATGGCGACAGTGCCACCAACAGCTTCACGGCGCACTCCGTGGGCATCAGCTTCACGGGCAGCTTCATGGGGCAGATCGCCAGCGATGGTTCGGTGATCAACAGCACGCCTGCCAGCCTGTCCGCGACCTTGCTGGATCTGGCCGACCTGGGCGGTAGCGTCTCCGGCGACGTACTGGCCAATGACAGCCTGGGCGCCGATGGCCTCGGACGTATCGAGTCGGTCAGCGTCGATGGTCAGACCTTCAGCCTGAACGATGCCGGCGACGGCATCCTGGTCAGTGGTGCCGGCTCGGTCACCTGGAGCTTCAATGCCATGACGGCCGAGCTGACCCTCAATACCGCGACCGGGACGCTGAAGATTCATCTGGATGGCGACAACGCCGGGCAGTTCGACTTTGCCGCGAAAAGCGGCCTGAGCTTCGGCCCCAGCGGGCAGCTGACGCAGAGCTTCACCTACGTGGTGAGCGACGGCGACGGTGACCGTGCCTCGGCCAACCTGGACATCTGCATCCGCGGTGACCGCTCGGTGCTGGTAGTCGGCAGCAATGCCGATGACGAGCAGGGCTCCAACGTGCTCCACCACGTTCCGAGCCAGTTCGATGATGGCAAGGGGGCTATCGAAGGGACCTTCGGCAACGACGTGCTGGTCGGTGACCTGGGCGGCGCGGCCGATCCGGTGGTCAAGCCGGCGGAGAACTACAACATCGCGTTGATCCTCGATCGCTCCGGCAGCATGGCGGACGATCCGGATGGTTCGGGAGGCTATGGCAGCCGGCTGGCATTGCTCAAGGATGCGGTCAATGCCTTCATCGGCAAGCTGGGCACCCATACCGGGCAGATCAACATCGCGCTGATCTCCTTCTCGTCCAGCGCCAGCCTGTTGCTCAGCGGAACCCTGGCGCAGATCCAGACGGCCCTGGCGGCGCCGAACAACGTGCTGATGGCACTGACCGCGTCGGGAGCCACCAACTACGAAGCAGCGATGCAGCAGGCCAATGCCTGGTTCGGCGGGGTGGAAGTCAACGGCTACAACAACCTGGCCTACTTCCTGACCGATGGTGACCCGACCACCTACAACGGCGACAACAGCAACAGCGGCAGCACGGTGAACTTCAATGACGTCAACCGGGCTCTGGATGACGCCACGACACTGATGGCGCGTGCCGAGGTGCACGCCATCGGCATCGGAACGGGCGTCAACAGCAATGTCCTGCGCTTCTTTGACAACACCGATGTGACGGGTCAAGGGTCGCTGTCCTTCGGCGGTGGCAACACCGTCAATGGTGCGGTAGGCGAGCCGCAGATCGTCACCACGCCGAGCCAGCTCTTCGCGGTGCTCGATCCCGGCAGCTCCACCGATGGTGGTTACGCCAGCCTGGGCGACGATCATCTGGTGGCCGGTGTCGGTGACGACTACCTGTTCGGCGACTCGCTCAATACCCTGTGGATAGACGCCAGCAAGGCGCCGGGTTACCAGGTGCTGGTCGATCACCTGACCACCACGCTGGGCGCGACTCCGACCCAGACGCAGATCATGGACTTCATCCGCCTGAACGCCGAGAAGCTGGGCGCCTCGGTGCCGGGCGTCGGTGGTAACGATGTGCTCGAAGGTGGTGCCGGCAACGACTGGCTGTTCGGCCAGGGTGGCGATGACATCCTGATCGGCGGCGCCGGCAACGACGTGCTGTTCGGCGGCAGCGGCAAGGACACCTTCGTCTGGAATGCTGGCGACCGTGGCGGCAACTACCACGATGTGGTGAAGGACTTCGGCCTGGGCGACAAGCTGGATCTGTCCGATCTGCTGGTGGGCGTGAGCGACTCCGGCAACGCCAACGTGCTGGATGACTATCTGAGCTTCAGCTTCACGGCCACCAATACAGTGATCGGCGTTTCCAGCTCCGGCAACGTGGCTGATGCCTCCACTATCGATCAGACCATTACGCTGGAGAACACCCTGCTTGGTGGCGGCATGGGCAATGCCGCCGACATCATCCAGGGCATGTTGGATAACCAGCAACTGGTGGCTTGAGACGATAGCTGCGCACAGGGATGTGCGCGTTGGAGTTTTCACCGAGCCGGCTCTTAACTAGAGTAAGCCCGCTGCCCGTTCGGGGCGGTGGGCTTTTTCATGGGCGTTTGCTGGAGGCACCGATGGTCTATGTACAGCGCGACGCCGCGGGGCGGTTGCTGCGGGTCGAATACGAGCCCTTCGAAGGAATGACGGAGAATCTGGCATTCGAGAGCGAGGAGCTGCACACCTGGCTGACCGCCAAGGAAGAGGTCAAGGCGCGTCTGGACAGTCTCAAACAGTCCGACCTGGAGCTGGTTCGCGTACTGGAAGACGTGGTCAGCGTGCTAGTCGAGCGCGGCGTGATCCGTTACACCGACCTGCCCGAAGCCGCGCGGCAGAAGCTCGATCAGCGGGCCATCGCTCGTGCCGAGATCGAGGGCCTCAGCGGTTTGCTTGGCGACGACGAACACAACCTGGTGTGACCAGGCGCCAGCCCGGATGCACCGGGAGGCGCTACTTCGTCGTTCAGATGGCTGACTACGCCTCCTGCTGCCAAGGCGCCGGTGCGCCGATCAGACGGCCCATGGCGCCGTGTATGCCCAATTCCGTCAACACCTCGAGTTCCCCTTCGGTTTCCACCATCTCGGCGATCAGCGGCAGATCGATGCTGTTGGTCGCACGGAAGATCGCCTCGATGAACAGCCGCTTGTCGCTCTCCTGGTCGATGGCGCGAATGTAGGTACCGTCGATCTTCAGGTAGGCCAGACCGAGATGGGTCAGGTTGCCGATCAGGCTGAAGCGTCCCCCAAAGTGCTGCAGGCCGAGGCTGTAACCAGCTTCGCGCACGTTCTGGCTCAGCGCTTCGAGCTCCGCGGGCGGCGGCAGGTGGCGCTCGTCCACCTCCAATGTCATCAGGTGTGCGGCTTCCGGATGGTTGCGCAGCATCTCCAGCAGGCGTGCCTTGCTTCGTTCGTCGCGCAGGGTGGCAGCTGACAGGCTCAGCGCCAGTGGCTGCGGATGCTGGGCCAGATGGGTGAGGCTGTGCTCGAGCATCGCCAGGTCGAAACGCGCTGCCCATCCCAGACGCTCGATCCAGGGCAGGAAGCGCCCGGCGGCGATGGCTTCGCCCTGCGGATCGAGCAGGCGTGCCAGCACCTTGTGCTGCAGCAGGCGATCGCGGTTGGCGCATTCGGCCACCGGCTGGAAGTACAGCTGCAGCTTGCCCTGGTTGAGCGCGTCATCGATCCAGCTGCGCCAGTCGTGCAGGCCCTGGTTGTTCTGGGCGCTGAAGTCGTCGAGGCGCTCCCAGCACCTGTCCGCATTGCTCTGCGCCTGGGCCAGGGCCTGATCGGCGCGACCGAGCACGGCGCCGGCGTCCTCGCCGGGGCGAAACGCAGCGATACCGATATGCGCCACCGGATTGCAGTCGCTGGCACCGGTCTGGCGCAGATTGTCCAGCATGTCGCTGAGTTCGCTGGCCAGCCGCTCGGCGTCGTCGCGATTGAGGCCCGGCGCGAGCAGGGTGAATTCGCCGCCGCGGTTGCGCGAGGCGAGCCACTCGCTGCGGCCCGGGCTCTCCAGCAAACGCTTGAGCGCATCGCCCAGTGCGGCGATCAGTGCATCGGTGCGCTGGCCGCCGAGACGCTGGTTGAGGCCGCCCAGGTCGTTGAGGCGCAGCAGCAGCAGGTAGCCGTCGGGATGCTGCTCGCTGACCACCAGCTGGTTGCTCAGGCGGATGTCGAACTGGCGGCGGTTGGCCAGGCCGGTGAGACTGTCCTGATAAGCCTCCTCGCGCAGCTTCTCGCTGCGCGAGGCTTCTTCGGCGAACAGGGTCTTGAGTTTGTCGACCATCTGATTCATCGCCAGCACCACGCGTTTGAGCTCCGGCGTGCGGGGCACGCGGGGCAGGGTGAGGAACTCGCGGCGGCTGATGGCCTGCGCCTGTTGCACCATGTTGTCCAGCGGGCGCAGCTGGGTGCGCAGCAGCCAGCCACCGAGCACGGCGCTGACCAGACCGCACAGCAGCAGCCAGAACAGGCTGCCGAGAGCGCTGTCCCACAGCTTGGCCAGGGCGAACTGCGGATGGCTGAGCACCTCGACCCTGGCGGCCTGTTCCCAGCCGCGCATGATCAGCGCATCGCCACCCTGGGGCTGCAGATCGACCAGATCGACGAACCAGCCGGGCACGTTTTCGGGCCTGATTTCGGTGGCGCGCTCGACGATCACGCTGTCGTCGGGTATGCGCACCACGCGGATGCTGGCGAAGTAGCCACTGTCGAAGATCGAGCTGACCATCAGCTCGATCATCGCCGTGTCGTCCACGTGCGGCGTCATCGACAGCCCCAGCGCCGTGGCGGCGTCCTGGGCATGCGAGCGCAACTGGCTGATCAACTGTTCGCGCGAGCTCTCCACCCCGGCGATGAAACTGCCGGTGAAGGCCACCACCAGAAACAGGCAGATGGCGAGAAACAGTTGCTTTAGTAGGGACATGGATCTTTCCTCCTAGCAGGCCGTTGAAAAACTACCTGCGTTGGCAGTAATGCGTTAAAAACGGCCTCAAAATGCTCATTTACAGCTCGTAAAGTCGAGCGCGACTCCGACCGTTTTTCGGCCGTTTTTGCGGGGCCGCCATCGGTATTGTCTTGCCTGCCTCGCTCACGTTTTTCATCGGCCTTTTAGCCTTCGCCAATGGCGAAGCCCTCCACACGCATTTTTTTCAGGATGTCCTGCCAGCGGGAGAGCTTCTTGGTATCGCTCTTGCGCGTGTTGGAACCCGCCAGGTAGAGCCCTTCGGCATTGAAGGCGTACACCGGCAGCAGGTCCTTGCGTTGCGAGGCAGGGCGAATGTCGTTGATCAGGTTGTCCAGCACCAGTGGCTCGGCGGTGGGGCTGGCGTAGTAGGTCAGCACCATGTGTGCCTGGTTGTAGTTGAGTGCCTTGACGTAGGTGATGCGCAGCTTCTCGCTGGGAATGCCGAGGCGACGCAGGGTGAAGTACTTGGCGATGGAGTAGTCCTCGCAATCGCCGGCGCCCTTGACCAGCATCTCCACGGGGGTGGCCCAGTAGTCGTTCTCGCGCCAGAGCTGAATGTCGTCGACGAAGCGGATGGTACGGTTGAAGAAGCGATTGACCTCGTTGAGCTTGTCCGCCTCGCTCAGGCTGGCGCTGCTCTTGATCAGGTCTTGCCAGTCGAGAATGCGCTTGCGTGCCGGCCCGAGGTTGCCGTAACGGTTTTCCGCGTTCTTCACGATCAGGGCGAAGTCCCAATCGGCTGCTGCCAGCGCGGCCAGCAGCCCGCCGCCGATCCACAGGATCAGCAGCCGCAACCGCCATCCCTGAACGCGCAGCCGTCGCATGGGGTCGTCGTCTCCAGGCTCAATTGGCAGAGTCTAGGCGAGGTGTCGGCTTTTTGCCGGCCGCTTCGCCAGAGCCCGAAAGCGGTGTCAAAAGGTTGTCGATGAAGTGACCAAGCCGCATCCTGCAAGCCGAGGGAATGCCGCTGGGCTTACGCAGCGTATTCAGGGATTGGGCAGGGTCTTCTGCTTGAGGATGTACAGGCTGACCAGCACGGCGCTGCTGAGCATGAATACCCGCGCCCAGACCAGGGGCACCAGATAGCAGGAGAAGCTGATGCTGGCCCACATCAGCACCAGGGCGTAGACCTTGCCCTTGAGCGGAATGCCCTGGCCCTCCAGATAGTCGCGAATCCACGGCCCCAGCCTGGGATGGGTGACCAGCCAGATGTAAAAACGCCGCGAACTGCGCACGAAGCAGGCCGCGGCCAGGAGCAGGAAAGGCGTGGTAGGCAGTACCGGCAGGAAGATGCCGATCACCCCCAGCGCTACGCTCAGCCAGCCGATGGCCAGCAGCAGATAGCGAACGCTGCGGTGACGGCTTTCTTGGATTTCGCGCGGCATGGGCGGATCGTGAGGGCAGCGGCAGGGCGCCAGACCCTGCCGCGTACGATCAGTGCTGGCGGGGCTTGAGCAGCGCAGGCTTCTCTTCCGGTGCCTGGCACAGCAGGAAGAGGGCGGTGAGCAACTCGGGAATCTGATCGATCATGCTGTCGACCAGATCGCGGTCACGGGCGATCTCGGCGAACTCGGGCTGCTCGTCGAACAGGCCGGAGCCGACCATGATCGGCAGCAGCAGCTCGCTGACTTCGTCCTCGGCGTCCTCGAACCACACGGCTTCACGCAGGAACACGCCTTCCATGAAGCCGATGCACCAGCCGCGCAGATCGGAGTCGTCCGGATCCTCGCCCAGGTCCAGCTCGCAGGGCAGTTCGGGTTCCTCTTCACCGGCCAGCTGGCGGGCGATGTGCGCCTTGAGGTGGACCAGGGTGTTCTCGATCTCCTCGCGCTCGGCTTCGCTGCGGTAGTGCGGCGGCTCGGCGAACAGGGCGTCGATCCACTCACGCTCGGGTACCTGGTCCGGGCAGATCGCCAGGGCGGTGAGGTAGCCGTGGGCGGCCACGTAGTCCAATGCCTCTTCGTGCAGCTCGTCGGCATCGAGGAAGGCTTGCAGGCGTGACAATTGCTCGGCGAAGGACATCGTGGGGCTACCTTGAAGGAGTAAACGAGGCTGGATTCTAGTCCACAGGCGCCCCAGCGGCCATAGCGGCAGGGCCGGGCGGCGTTAAAACTGCGGCTTCGGACGGGCAGGTGCCTGTTGAGCGCCATCGTGCGGCATAATGCGCGGCTCGATTCGGAGGCCTTCATGCTCGACCACGCCCTGCGCATTCTCAAAGACGTTTTCGGCTATGACGCCTTTCGCGGCAACCAGGCCGCGATCATCGAGCGCGTGGCCGCGGGCGGCGATGCCCTGGTACTGATGCCCACCGGTGGTGGCAAGTCGCTGTGCTATCAGGTCCCGGCATTGATGCGTGAGGGGCTGGCGGTGGTGGTTTCACCCCTGATCGCGCTGATGGACGATCAGGTGGCGACGCTCGAGGAACTGGGTGTGGCGGCGGTGGCGCTGAATTCCACCCTGAGCGCGGACGAGCAGCGCGAGATCGCCGAGCGCATTCGCGGTGGGCAGATCAAGATGCTCTACCTGGCCCCCGAGCGCCTGGTGCAGCCGCGCATGCTGAGTTTCCTGCAGGGCCTGGACATCGCCCTGTTCGCCATCGACGAGGCGCACTGCGTGTCGCAGTGGGGGCACGATTTCCGCCCCGAGTATCTGCAGCTCGGTCAGCTTGCCGAGCTGTTCCCGCAGGTGCCGCGCCTTGCCCTGACCGCCACGGCGGACAAGCGCACCCGCGAGGAGATCGTCCAGCGCCTGCACCTGGACAACGCCGAGCGCTTCCTGTCGAGCTTCGACCGGCCCAACATCTTCTATCGCATCCAGCCCAAGGATCAGCCGCGCAAGCAGCTGCTCGGCTTTCTCGCCGCGCGCAAGGGCGATGCGGGCATCGTTTACTGCCTGTCGCGCAAGAAGGTCGAGGAGGTCGCCGACTTTCTCAGCAGCCAGGGCTTCCCGGCGCTGCCGTATCACGCCGGCCTGCCCAACGAGCTGCGCGCCTATCACCAGAAGCGCTTTCTCAACGAGGAAGGGCTGATCATGGTGGCGACCATCGCCTTCGGCATGGGCATCGACAAGCCCAACGTGCGCTTCGTCTGCCACCTGGATCTGCCCAAGTCGCTGGAGGCCTACTACCAGGAAACCGGCCGCGCCGGGCGTGACGGTTTGCCCGCCGATGCCTGGATGGCGTACGGCCTGCAGGACGTGATCTTCCTCAAGCAGATGCTGGCCAACTCCGAGGGCGACGAGCGCCACAAACGCATCGAACAGCACAAGCTCGACGCCATGCTCGCCCTGTGCGAGGAAACCCGCTGCCGTCGCCAGGCGCTGCTGGCCTATTTCGACGAGGAACTGCCGCAGCCCTGCGGGCATTGCGACAACTGCATCGATGGCGTCGAGACCTGGGACGCCACCGAGCCGGCGCGTCAGGCGCTGTCGGCCATCTACCGCAGCGGCCAGCGCTATGGCGTCGGCCATCTGGTGGACATCCTGCTCGGTCGCGACAACGAGAAGATCCGCGCCGCCGGGCACCAGCACCTGGCCGTGTTCGGCATCGGCAAGGGATTTTCCGAGGTCGAGTGGCGCACCCTGTTCCGCCAGCTGGTCGCTCGCGGCCTGGCCGACGTCGACCTGGACGGCTTCGGCGGCCTGCGCCTGAGCGAGACCTGTCGACCGCTGCTGCGCGGCGAGGTCGGTCTGCAGCTGCGCCGCGAACCCAAGCCCGCGCAGGCGGCCAAGGCCTCCAGCAGCGCCGCCAGTCAGCTGGTGCGCGGCCACGAGCGGGACATGTGGGAAGCGCTGCGCAGCCTGCGGCGCAAGCTGGCCGAGGAGCACAGCGTGCCGCCTTACGTGATCTTCCCCGATGCCACGCTGCTGGAAATGCTGCGCAGCCAGCCCGGTTCGCTGAGCGAGATGGCCGAGGTCAGCGGCGTCGGTGCGCGCAAGCTGGAACGTTACGGCCAGGCCTTCCTGGAAGTGCTCAACGGCAGCGGCGCGGACGAGGCGCCGGCTCCGGTGGCCGATCTGCGCCACGAACTGGTCAGCCTGGCGCGCGCCGGCATGACCCCGGCGCAGATCGCCGGCCAGTTGAACTGCTCCGAAAAGAACGTCTACAGCCTGCTGGCCGAGGCGATTTCCGCGCAGCAGCTGAGCCTGGAACAGGCGCTGGACCTGCCGGAAGACCTGCTGGGCGAGATTCAGGAGAGCTTTCTCGACGGCGAGGGCGAGCTGCCTGCGGTAGGCGAGATCGCTCCGCTATTCGCCGGCCGCGTCGACGAAGCGGTGCTCTACTGCGTGCGCGCGGCGCTGCAGGCCGAGTTCGAGCTGTGAGTCGGCGTGCCGGAATGGTGCTGGCGGCACGGCGATGACGCAGCTAAGGTGTGGGGCAGGCCGCCACTGAACGAGGTAACGGTGCGCACTTATCACGCCTGGCTAGATGACGTTCGCCCCAGCCCCTATGCCGACCAGCTCAGCCTGGGGTTCCGCTGGCTGCGCTTCTCCCGTGTACTGGAGCGCGAATACCGCACCCACTTGCTGGACGAGAGCTTCGAGCTCAAGCGCATCGCGCTCAGCACGGCGATGGTCATCTGGCTGGCCCTCGCCGCGCTGGACCTGATGCTGGTGCAGCCGCCCCATCTGGGGTGGATTCTGGCCGTGCGCGTGCTGGTGCTGGCCATTCTGGTGGGCTGTGGCGGCCTGATCCTGCAGCGCCGGCACATCCGCCTGCTCTTGCCGCTGAGCATGGCCTGCATTCTCGCCCTGGGTATTGGGGCTGCGGTGATTGTCGGCATCGCCCATGACGCCGACCCCAGCTATCCGTACGAGGGGCTGCTGCTGGTGAGCATGGCCGCCTATTTCCTCGTCGGCCTGCGCCTGAGCGAGGCGCTCGGCTGTGCCCTGGCGGTACTGCTGGCCTACATTGGCGCCGAGTGGCTTGCCGGCCTGCCGCTACCGCGGTTGATCAACAATGTGCTGTTCCTGCTGTTCGGCAACCTGATCGGGGCGGTGGGCTGCTACCTGCTTGAATACAAGTCGCGCGAGTACTTTCTCATAAGCCGGCTGATGCGCCTGCTGGCCGACCGCGACAGCCTCACCGGCCTGCACAACCGGCGCAGCTTCAACCGCCAGTTCGAGCGTCTGTGGCGCCAGGCCCAACGCGATGGGCAGTCGCTGGCCCTGCTGCTCTGCGACATCGACCACTTCAAGGCTTACAACGATCACTATGGCCATCAGGCCGGTGACACCGCGCTGCAGCGGGTGGGGGCGCTGATCGAGCAGGCCGCCCGGCGCCCGCTGGACATGGGGGTGCGCCTGGGCGGCGAGGAGTTTGCCCTGCTGTTGTTCGATATCGGCCCCGACGAGGCCAGGCAGCGCGCCGAGGCGTTGCGTCAGGCACTGGAGGCGGACGGGATTCCGCACCAGAGTTCCGACAGCGCGGCGGTGCTGACCATGTCCATCGGCGTCGCCTGCCTCAGCCCCGGCACCGAGGGCGAGTTGAGCCAGATCTACGAGCAGGCGGACCGTGCGCTGTACGAGGCCAAGGCGTTCGGGCGTAACCAGGTGGCGGCCTGACGCCATCGCGTTCGTGAGCGGGACGTAACGGGGCGTCCTGGTCGCATCCTGAAACGCTCGGCCACAATCTGGGCTTGCTCTATGCAAAGGGTTATGGCTAGCTACCTAATAATTAGTTTTTGACCTTTGTATGAGTCCGCTTGCCCATGTCCTACCCCGATCAACACCGCTTCGCCATGCAAGTCGCCCAACTCTCCCGTGCCTGGCGCTCCGAACTCGACCGGCGCCTGGTCGGCCTCGGCCTGTCGCAGGCGCGCTGGCTGGTGCTGCTGCACCTGGCGCGATTCACCGAGATGCCGACCCAGCGCGAATTGGCGCAGAGCGTGGGAGTCGAAGGGCCTACCCTGGCGCGGTTGCTCGACAGCCTCGAGACTCAGGGGCTGGTGACACGCGTCGCCGTGCCTGAGGACCGCCGGGCCAAGAAGATCGCCCTGCAGCCCAAGGCGCAGCCTCTGATCGAGAAGATCGAGGCGATCTCCACCCAGCTGCGTCAGGAAGTGTTCGCCGGCATCGACGAGGAAGATCTGCGGCGCTGTCAGCAGGTACACGCCCGGGTGTTGGGCAACTTGCTGAAGTAACTTCACCTTAGCGATGTCAATTTTTCGGCCGCTTCTCGGTCGTTCGTCTTATTTCGTCCAAATTTTGACTGTCAAGCCTTGATGGCATTATGGCTTCATCGGCAAACTAGCGACCAGTCCGCTACTTTGTGAATTAGTAGCCATAATGCAATACGAGCCGGCCCCGACAGGGACTTCGTCACCGCGCTCGGCCCTTTGTTCAGGGCGCCAGCCTCCCGGCCATGGGATGCTCATACAGGAAGTTGAGGAGGCGGCGTTCGAGCCTGGAAAACCCTGGAGGTCACATGGCTCGGGTGCGTCAGTTGATGTTGGGTTTGGCGTCGGGTTCTGCGCTCTATTCGGGCATGGCGCCGGCGCTCGGGTTGGGTGAGATCACCCTGCATTCGGCGTTGAATCAGCCTTTCGAAGCCGAAATCGAGTTGCTTGAGGTTGGCGATCTCGGCGCGCAGGATCTGCGCGTGGGGCTGGCTCCGGCCGAAGTTTTCAGTCGCTCGGGTGTCGAGCGCTTCTATTTTCTCAACGACCTGCGTTTCACGCCCTTGCTGCGCGGCACGCGCAGCGTGATCCGGGTGGTTTCCAGTCGCCCGGTACGTGAGCCCTATCTGAATTTCATCGTCGAAGTGGCGCGCCCGGGTGGTCAGCTGCTGCGCGAGTACACCGTGCTGCTCGATCCGCCGGGCTCGTCTGCCTACACCGCCGTGGCGGCGTCCAATGCAGCCGCGCCCACGCAGTCAAGCAGTGCTGCAGCGCCGGCTGCTGCTCCGGTCAGAAGCGTCACTGCCCCCAGCGCTGCGCAAGGGCATCGCCATCAGGTGGTTCGTGGCGACAGCCTGTGGTCGATTGCGGCTCGACTCCGCGAGCAGGGCAGTACGCTATCGCAGCAGGCGCTGATGGAGGGCATCCTCGCCCTCAATCCGAGCGCCTTCGCAGGAGGCGATCCCAGCCGCCTGCAGGCCGGCGCACAGCTGTTGCTGCCCGATGCCGCCCGTGCGAGCGCTGCAGCCCCGATTGCCGCCCAAGCCCCTGCCGCGGCGGAGCCGGTGGTCGAGCCTGCAAGTGCACCGCTGGCGGCGCAGGAATCGACTCCAGAACAGACGGAAAGCCTGCAGCAGTTGCTCGAGAGACAGCGCCAGGTCGATCTGGAACTGGCCAACCAGGCCGCCGAGAACCTGCAGTTGCAGCAGGGCCTGGCGCAACTGCAACTGCAGCTGCAGCAACTGCAGGAACAACTGGTGCAGAAGGACGCGCAACTGGCCGAGCTGACGCAGCAGAGCAGCGCCGCCGCAGTGCCTGCGCAACCGCCTGCTGTCGTCACCGAACCCGTTTCGCAGCCCGCGGCCGCCGAGCGTAGCGGATTCTCCCTGTTGCTGGCCGGGGGCGCGGCGTTGTTGCTGCTGTTGCTCGGCGCCATGCTCTGGGCCGCGCGCCGACGCGACAAGGCCGGGCCGGTGGTTCAGGTGCAGCCCAAGGCGCAGCGACAGGCCCCGGCACCACAGGCGCGGGCCGCGGCCGTTGCGACGCCTGAGCCGGAGTCGGAACCTGAGCCGGTGGCGGTGGTTGCGCCTGTGGCCAGGTCGGCGCCCGCTGCGCAGCGGGCGCCGGGCCCGGTCGATCCGCTGGAGGCGGCCAATGTCTACATCGCCTATGGCCGCATCAACGAGGCGCGTGGCGAGCTGAGCAAGGCGCTGACCCTGGAGCCGCAGCGCAGCGATCTGCGTTTCCGCCTGCTGGAGGTGCTGGCGCAGCTCGGCGATGGCGCAGGCTTTGCCCGCGAGGAGGCCGTGCTGCGTGCCGAAGGTTTCGACGAGGCGCGCATCGATGCGCTCAAGGCTCGCCATCCCGGCTTGCACCATGCGGAGCCGTTCCAGGCCAGCGAGCCCGAGGTGCAGCAGCCACTGGCCCAGGCGCAGCCCGTTGCCGAGCCCGATTTCCAGCTCAACCTCGACGACCTGTCGCTGGATGCCGACTGGGACCTGGTCAGCCCGTTCCCTGCGGCGCGCAGCAAGCCCAAGGCCGCTGCCCAGCCCGAATTCGATCCGTCTTTCTCCAGCAATCTGCAGGAGTTGCCGGAGGTGTTCGAGATGCCCGACGAAGGCGGTGCTCTCAGCGCCTTCGGCGAGATGGAGATGGTGCTCACGGATGAGGCGCTGGACGACAACTTCCTCGACGCCTTCGCCGGTGAAGCCGATGCCACTGCGGCCCTGCAGGGTGACATCGACCAGTTAGCGGGCGATCCCGAGCACATGGCCAAGCTCAACCAGGCGTTGGCCTATATCCAGCAGGGTGATCTGGCCACTGCCTGCGACATCCTCAACGAAGTGATCGATCAGGGGGACGATGAGCAGAAGCGGGCCGCGCGCCAGCTACTGGCGGAAATCGCCTGACCGCGGTCACCGAGCCTTTCACCCAGGCCGCGCCATGCGCGACCTGGGCGTTTCAGCCGGGCTGAGCTTTTCGGCCGGCAGCCTCAGAAACTCTTGCCGAGGTTGAGATACAGCGCCTTTTCCCGCTCGTCGTTGAAGCCGTAGCTGAAGTTCAGCGGGCCCAGCGGCGTGTCCAGGCCGAGGAAGATGCTCGCCGCGTTGATGTAGCCGCTGTCGAAGGCATTGTCGTTGTTCCACGCCCGGCCGCGTTCCAGCGACATGCCCAGGTACAGGGGGAAGTCCAGCGGCAGCAGGGAACGCTGGGTCAGTCGGCGGTAATAGACCATTCGCGCCAGGGCCACGTTCTGGCCGCTCAGCGCGTCCTGGCGAAAGCCTGACAGCTCCTGCGCACCGCCGAGGACGAAGCCCGAGGTGACGACATCCGCTTCGTCCAGGGTGCGTCCGTAGCGACCGCCCAGCACCCAGGTATTGGCCTCGACGCTGAACACCTTGCTCAGTTCCAGCTGCCATTGGCGGTACTCGTCGTCCGCACCCAGGCCACTGTCGTACTGGCGCAGCAACAGACCGATGTCTTCACCGCGGCGTGGGAAGTCGAGGTTGTCGAGGGTGTCGAAGGAATACTTCAGCTCGTAATAGCCCTCGCTGAAACTGAAGCTGGGCAGATCGCGCTCGCCCACGCGCACGTCCGCCTCGCCCCAGGCCTGGCCGATGCCGAAGCGGATCTCGCCGTTGTTGGCGATCTGCCGGCCGAGGTTGAGGCCGTAGCCGTAGCGCTCCAGGCGGTACTCGGCGATGGGGTCTTTGTCCACTATGGCTTCGATGTTCTGCGCCTCACCGAACAGATAGGGCGCGACGAAGTAGCGCGAACCGGCGTCCAGCGGCTGATAGAACTCGCTGTACAGCTCCTGACGGTCGCCGAGCTGCAGGCGAGTCAGCCATTCGGCTCCCAGTTCGTTGATGCCGTTGACGCGGTAACTGGCGCCAATGTTGAAAGTGCTGTCGCCGCGCATGTCATCGGACAGGTTCAGGCCCAGGCGCAGATAGTCGGTGCCGGTGCGCTTGCCGCGCGCATCGATCACCAGCGCACTGCCGCGTTCATCCAGCGGCGCCACGCGATACTGCACGCGCTCGAAGTAATCCAGGCCGTACAGCGTGCCCATGTCTTTCTGCAGTCGCTCCACATCCAGCGGCTCGTCCAGTGGCTGACGAATGTGCCGGCGGATCACCGCATCCCCGACTTTGGAGTCGTTCTCCACGCGGATTTCCCGGATCACCGGCGTGCGCTGCTTGCGCGAGCGCGCCATGGCCAGCGCCGGGTTGCCGGCCGCGCTGGTCTGCAGGCGCGCCAGACGCTCGGCCTGGATCTGCGTGGCCCGGTAGCCGGCCTCGATCATCTGCTCGGCACGGTCGAAGTCGGCCACGCCGAAGCCCGCCAGCGGCGGCTGGATCAGCACGTCGTCGGCCTCCAGCGTGCCGAGCTGGGCTTCGGAGTTCTTGCGCATCATCAGATTGATCGACTGGTTCATCACGTCGACCACGGTGAGCAGGTCCTTGGCCGGTTTCAGCGGCATGCCGAGGTCGACCACTATGACCCGATCCACCCCCATCTGCCGCGCCACGTCGATCGGCACGTTGTTGACCATGCCACCGTCCACCAGCAGACGGCCGTCCAGCTCCACCGGGGCGAACACCGCAGGGATCGACATGCTGGCGCGCATCACCTGGGGCAGGTGGCCGGTGCGCATGATCACCTGCTCGCCGGTAACCACATCGGTGGCCACGGCGCGGTAGGGGATGGGCAACTGATCGAAGTCGCGGGTCGCGCTGCGATGCACCATCAGGCTTTCCAGCAGCAACGCCAGGTTCTGCCCCTGGATGACCCCCAGGGGCAGTCCGAGGCTGCCATCATCGCGGAAGCTGAGCTTCTGCTTGACCAGGAAATCGCGGTCGTCCTGCTTGCGGCGAAAGGGTATGTCCTCACGTGGCGGCGAGTCCGACAGGGCCTGTTGCCAGTCCAGTTCCAGGGCCAGGCGCTCCAGTTCCGCCACCGAATAGCCGGCCGCGTACAGACCGCCGACGATGGCGCCCATGCTGGTGCCGGCGATGGCGTCGATGCGCAGACCCTGTTCCTCCAGGGCCTTGAGCACGCCGATATGTGCCAGGCCGCGGGCGGCGCCACCAGAGAGCACCAGGCCGACGCGCTCGCTGGCGATGGTGGGCAGGCTGGACAGGGCGAGCAGGCAGATCAGCGAACAGAGCAGGCGGCGCATGGCGGTTTCCGGCAGGGGCAGGACGAAAGGCGGCTATTATAGGCGCCACGCCCCAGTCCAGAGCCCTAGCCATGCCTGATCAGAAGCCCGAAATCGTCATCACGTATTGCACTCAATGCCAATGGTTGCTGCGCGCTGCCTGGCTGGCCCAGGAGCTGCTCAGCACCTTCGCCGACGAGCTGGGCAAGGTCAGCCTGGAGCCGGGCACCGGCGGCGTGTTCCGCATTCTCTGCGATGGCGTGCAGGTCTGGGAGCGCAAGGCCGATGGTGGCTTCCCGGAGGCCAAGGTGCTCAAGCAGCGCGTGCGCGACCAGATCGACCCGTCCCGCGACCTCGGCCATAACGACAGGTAGGGTGCGCTGTGCGCACCATGGCCTCTCGGGCGCATAGACCGGAGGCGCCCCTCACCCTCAACGCGCCATACGCGCCGACACGAAGATCGCACCGACGATCAGCACGCCGCCGGCCAGCATGCGCAGGGTCGGTTGTTCGCTGAACAGCCACCAGGCGAAGAGGATGCCGTAGACCGGCTCCAGGGCGAAGATCACCGCCGTGGTGCGCGCCTTGAGCACACGCAGGCTGGCGACGAACAGGCTGTGGGCCAGGCCCGTGCAGAAGATCCCGAGCATCGCCAGCCACAGCCAGTCCATCGGTCGCACGCTGGGCAGCAGCGGCCAGGCCAGCGGCATGAAGCAGACGAACACCGTGAGGTTCTGATACAGCGCCGCCTGTACCGGGTCGAGGCCGCGCGTACTGGCGCGGTTGAGCAGTGACAGCAGGGCGAACAGGAAGCCGGATAGGACCGCCCACAGCAGCCCGCCGGTGGCGGTGCTGGCAAGACTGAATTCCGGGGTGACCAGCACCAGCCCCAGGCAGACCACGCCGACCATGGCGAACTCCATGGGACGCGTTCGCTCGCGAAACAGCAGCCCTTCCAGCAATACGGTGAACGCCGGGAAGCTGGCGAAGCCGAGGGTGGCGATGGCCACGCCGGCGACCTTGACCGCTTCGAAGAAGGTCACCCAGTGCGCGCCCAGGAGCAGCCCGCCGATGGCCAGCAGGGCGACCTGGCGCAGGTTCGGGCGTAGCGCGTTGCGATTGCGCCAGAGCACGGCCGTCAGGCCCAGGGCGAGGATGGCGAATAGCGCCCGGCCGCCGGCGATCATGTTCGGGGTGGTGGCTGCCAGCTTGCCGAAGATGCCCGACAGACCGAACAGCAGGGCACCGAGGTGAATTGCCAGCAGGGCATTACGTTCCTTCATGCCAGGCGCGCCCCGTTGGGCAGCGGCCTGTCGAAACCGGCGAGCACGACGCGCTGTTCGCTGTCGTAGACCCCCGTCACCAGGATTTCCGAACGTACGCCGGCGATGCGCTTGGGCGCGAAGTTGCACACGCACAGTACCTGGCGGCCCGGCAGTTCGTCGCAGCTGTAGTGAGCGGTGAGCTGCGCGCTGGAGGTCTTGAGGCCCAGCTCGCCCAGGTCCACCTCCAGCACGTAGGCCGGCTTCACGGCCTTCTCATTGGGACGAGCGCTGCGAATGGTGCCGACGCGCAGCTCCACCTTTTCGAAATCCTGCCATTCGATGGTTTGCATGGGATGCTCCTTGTTGATGCGGCGCAGTCTAGGTGCCGCAGACCCGAGCTGTCTGTCGCGGGAGTGATGAGTTTTGTCGCAAGGCTCTCGGCAGCGCGTAGGGTGCGCCGCGCGCACCGAGGCCAACCGATCGTTCCGGTGCGCGCCCATGCCTCCAGGACTTCCTTCGGTGCGCACGGCGCACCCTACACAGGAGTCGGGTGCGCCGATAGGCAACTAGCGGCCGCGGCGCAACTGTCGCGGGGTCATGCCCAGGTGGCGGGAGAGGGCGGCGGTAAAGGCGCTCTGCGAGGCGTAGCCGACTCGCGCCGCCACCTCGCCGACGGGCAGGTCACTGTCCAGCAGCAGGCGTTCGGCCAGGCGCAGGCGCTGCAGACGCAGATGCTCCATGGGCGTGCGCCCGGTCTCGGCCAGAAAGCGCGCGTGAAAACGCGCCACCGAAAGGCCGGCCAGACGGGCCAGGTCGGCGACCTGCAGAGGGCGCGCGGCATGCTGCTCGATATAGCTGTCCAGCGCCGCCAGCGGCAGGCCGCCGGGCTGCACGTGCTGCCCGCCGCAGGCCAGGCTGCCGAGCAGCAGCGCCGCGCCCTGGTTGGCGATCACCGGGTCGTTGATCGGGCTGCTGGCGAGCCAGCTGAGCAGCTGGCCCTGCACGGGATCGAGCTGCATCGCCCGCGGCTTGTCCAGCAGGCGCTGGATATTGTCGGCATGGTGGCCCAGTTGCCGTTCGAGCCAGTCGTTGGCCGGCAGGTCCAGCACCAGGCACTGACTGCCGCGTGGGCTGCCGCAGGCATGGCGAGCCTCGGCCGGTACCACGGCCAGCTGGTGGCGCAGCACCCGGCTGCCCTGATCGGCTACCTCGAACTGCAGCTCGCCGGCCAGGCCGAACACCAGCTGGGCGTGGTCGTGGCTATGGCAGAGCACTTCGTGGCTGTAATGACGCAATGACAGGATCGGGGGCATGGCGGCTTCCTCGGCAACCGTCGCAGTGTACCGTCTGGCCAGGGTTCCGCGCTGCGTCATCGAATCGTCGTTGCATTGTCACAAGCCTTTCACCGCTACGCCTCAAGCTCGTCTAAACCCAGCCGGAGGCCGCCCATGACCAGCGCCCAGCTCGCCAAGCCCACCCGCAAGCAACGTGTCCGCACCCTGTGGATCTCCGACGTGCACCTCGGCACCCGCGACTGTCAGGCCGAGCACCTGGCGGCCTTCCTCAAGCGCTACCACGCCGATCGCATCTACCTGGTGGGTGACATCATCGACGGCTGGAAGCTGCACGGCGGCATCTACTGGCCCCAGGCGCACACCAACGTGATCCGCCGCCTGCTGACCATGAGCAAGCGCGGCACCGAGGTGATCTACGTCACCGGCAACCACGACGAATTCCTGCGCCGCTATTCCAGCCTGATGCTGGGCAACATCCAGCTGGTCGACGAGGCCGAGCACGTCACCGTCGACGGCCGCCGCCTGCTGGTGATCCATGGCGACCAGTTCGACGTGATCACCCGCTACCACCGCTGGCTGGCCTTTCTCGGCGACTCGGCCTACGAATTCACCCTGACCCTCAACCGCTGGCTCAACCACTGGCGCAGCCGCTGGGGCTACGGCTACTGGTCGCTGTCGGCCTACCTCAAGCACAAGGTCAAGACCGCGGTGAACTTCATCAGCGACTTCGAGGAGGCCATCGCCCATGAATGCGTCAAGCGCGGCCTGCAGGGCGTCGTGTGCGGTCACATCCACCACGCCGAGATTCGCCAGGTCGGCGGGGTGGAGTACATGAACTGCGGCGACTGGGTGGAGTCCTGCACGGCGCTGATCGAGCACTGGGACGGGCAGATCGAGCTGTACCGCCTGGCCGAGGCGCAGGCGCGCCTGGTCGGTGAGGAACAGGCCGCTGCCGTGCTCGAGACCGGCGCATGAGGATACTGATCGTCTCCGACGCCTGGTCGCCGCAGGTCAATGGCGTGGTCACCAGCCTGGCTGCCCTAGTGCGCGAGCTGCGCGGTCTGGGGCATCAGGTCAAGCTGCTGTCGCCAGCGGATTTTCGTTCAGTGCCCTGTCCGACCTATGCGGAGATCCCGCTAGTGTGGGATCTGTGGCGGGTCGGCGCGGCGATTCGCGACTTTCGCCCCGACTGTGTGCATCTCGCGACCGAAGGGCCGCTGGGCTGGGCGGCGCGCAACTGGTTGAACAAGCGCGGCCTGGCGTTCTCCAGCGCCATCCACACCCGCTTTCCCGAATACGTCAGCACACGCTGGCCGTGGATCGCACCGCGCTGGGGCTACGCCTACCTGCGCGCTTTCCATCGCACCAGTCAGGCGGTACTGGTAACCACCGAGCGCCTGCGCGAGGAGTTCGCCGGCTGGCACCTGCAACGCCTGCAGCTGTGGCGCAAGGGGGTCGATACCACCTTGTTTCGTCCCGAGCAAAGCCGCCCACGGCCGCCGCATCCGGTGTTTCTCTACGTCGGGCGTATCGCCCCGGAGAAGAACCTCGAGGCCTTTCTCGATCTGCAGCTGCCCGGCGAGAAGCGTGTGGTCGGTGACGGTCCGCAGCGCGAGGCGCTGCAGCTGCGCTATCGGCAGGTACGCTTTCTCGGTTATCGCCATGGCCAGGCGTTGGCCGAGGCCTATCAGGATGCTTCGGTGCTGGTCTTCCCCTCGCGCACCGATACCTATGGTCTGGTGATGCTCGAGGCGCTGGCCTGCGGCACGCCGGTGGCGGCCTTCCCGGTGGCCGGGCCGCTGGATGTACTGCAACAGGGCGTCAGTGGGGTGCTGGATGACGATCTGGGCGCAGCCTGCCTGGCGGCGCTGGAACTGGATCGGGCGCGCTGCGCCGAACTGGCGGCTGCGCAGTCCTGGCGGGCTTCGGCGCTGGAATTCCTGGCCCTGCAGCCGCTGATCGATGGCGAGCCGGCGGCGCTGGGCGAGGCGTTGGTGGACAGTCGGTAGCGGGTTTTCCCTGTGTGCACGGCGCATCCTGCGCGAGCGTGCTCCGCGCGAACCTTACAGAATGACCTTGTCGCGCAGCTTCTCGGCGGCCTGGTTGAGCGCCTGGATCACCCGTTCCTTGTCGAAGTTCTGGATGCCGTTGGTGTCCAGATACATGGAGAAGCCCGGCAGCTCGTGCTCGACGTAGCTGGAGGTGGCGCCCAGGTCGCGGCGGAAGTCCACCACCTGGTAGATCTGCACCGGACGGGTGAAGCCCTTGACGGTGATCTGGCCCTTGTCGCGGCACATGATCACGTCCTTGACCAGCGAATAGGTCTCGTGGGAGATGAGGATCTCGCCGGCCTCCGCGGCGCTTTCCAGGCGGCTGGCGAGGTTCACGTCGCGGCCGATGATGGTGTAGTCCATGCGCGTGTCGGCGCCGAAGTTGCCCACGGTGCAGTAGCCGGTGTTGAGGCCCATGCGGATTTCCAGCGGCTTGGTGATGCCCTGGGCGCGCCACTGCTGGCGCAGCACCTTCATGTGCTTGCGCATGGCGATGGCCATCGATACCGCGGCCACCGCATCCTTCTTGGCGCCCTGGCTGGAGGGGTCGCCGAAGAACACCATGACGCTGTCGCCGATGAACTTGTCGATGGTGCCGCCATACTTCAGGCAGATCTTCGACATCTCGTTGAGGTAGGTGTTGAGCAGATCGGTCAGGGCCTCGGCCTCCAGCTCCTCCGACAGCTCGGTGAAGCCCTTGATGTCGGAGAAGAACACCGTCAGCTTCTTGCGCTGGGTTTCCAGACGCACGCTCTTCTTGCCGGTGAAGATCGACTCCCACACCTGCGGCGACAGGTACTTGGCCAGGTTGCGCGCCAGTCGCGCGGCCTTTTCCTGCTCGCGCTTGATCTCGCTGCGCACCTGGGCCAGGCGCAGGCCCTGCTGGTTGACGAAGTAGGCGGTGATACAGATGTACAGGGTGGCGAAGAGAATGCTGACCAGCGCCACCAGCGTCGGGGTTTCCGGGTGCGGCTGCACCTCCACCACGGCGGCGCACAGGGCCATTGCGCTGGCGGCCACCAGCAGGGCCAGGCCCAGGTAGCGCAGGCCGCCGATGACCAGAGCGCTGAAGCTCAGCGTCAGCAGGAACATCAGGCTGGGCACGGTTGAAAAGCCGAGCAGCACCGAGGCGGCGCCGGCATGCAGGGCATCGATGAACAGCAGGGCGAGATCGGTCTGTTGCGGATGGTCGCGCTTGAAGCGACGGCTCAGGTTGTGCGCCAGGTGGGGGTAGAGCAGGGCGTAGGGCACCATCCACAGGATGTCGTAGGTGAAGTGCCCGACATAGGTTCCGGCGGCGACGCTGGCTGCTGTGGCGATATAGGCCAGTACGCGCGAATAGTATTCGCGCAACGGCGGCGTCGGCAGCCCGTTGGCACGGCTGAGAGTGACTGACTTCATCTGCTGGAACTGTCCCTGCTGGAATTCTGACGTCTCTTGTCGGACGCTCGAAGGTGGTCTGCAAGACCTGAGCCAGTGGCTCAATGGGCGGGGATCATAACCAAGGGGTGGCGGTCAGCCAAGCGCGCCCGCCGAGTGGCGCCAAAGTAGTGGCAGGCGGTCGGCAAGAGACCCGCCAGGCGGCGGTGCGCAGCGCCGGCATTCGCTTGCCGGTGCGCACCGCGGAAGGCGCGCGTTGCTGCGCGCAGCGTACCCTGCGAGGCGGCTAGAAGCGGATACGGCCGGTAAAGGCATCCTTGAGCATCACCCAGTCGCCCATCAGGCTGTACAAGGGGTATTGAAAGGTCGCCGGGCGATTCTTTTCGAACACGAAATGACCGACCCAGGCGAAGCCGTAGCCGACCAGGGGCAGCGCCAGCAGCCACAGCCACTGCTGGCTGAGCAGGGCGTAGGCGAGAATCGCCAGCACCAGCAGACTGCCGACGTAGTGCAGGCGGCGGCAGGTGGGGTTGCTGTGCTCCTGCAGGTAGTAGGGGTAGAACTCGGCGAAGCTCTGATAGCGTTCTTTGCTCTGGGCGGTCATGGCGCACCTCCTGTTATTGTCATGCTTGAGTTTAGGGTGGCTGTCTCCTCGGGCCACTGACTTAAGGTGCCAGTCTAGTATCCTTGCGCCGCCAACCCCGAGCTTGTTGGCCCACCACAAGAACAAGACGATGAGCGAGAGAACCACATCCTCCAACTGGGCATTGGCCATCGTGCAGGCACTGGAGCTCGGCGGCGTCGACTGCTTCGGCCTGTTCGCCGAGCTGGGTCTGGACTACGCCGCGCTGAACGATCCCGATGCACGCTTTCCGCAGGACGGCATGACCCGCGTGTGGCAGCACGCCGTGGCGCTGTCGGGCAATCCGGCGATCGGGCTGAACATGGCGCAGGTGGTGCGCCCGGCGTCCTTCCATGTCGTCGGCTATGCGCTGATGTCCAGTCGCAACCTGCGCGAGGGCTTCACCCGCCTGGTGCGCTATCAGCGCATCATCGGCGAGGGGGCGGACCTGAACCTGCTGCCGCAGCCCGATGGCTATGCCCTGACCCTGGCCATTCACGGCGACCGCCTGCCGCCCGCGCGGCAGAGCGCCGAGGCGTCCCTGGCCTACTGCCTGGCATTCTGTCGCTGGCTCACCGGTAAACCCATTCGCCCGCGGGAGATCCGCTTCCAGGGGCCCCCGCCGGCGGACCTCGGGCCTTACCAGCAGGTCTTCCAGGCCCCGCTCAGGTTCAATGCCGAGCACTATGGCCTGATTTTCGAGCGCAGCGATGTCGAGGCGCAGCTGCCCAGCGCCAACGAGGCCCTGGCCCAGCTGCACGATCGTTTCGCCGGTGATTACCTGGCGCGCTTTTCCGGCAGCCGCGTCACTCACCAGGCGCGTCAGGTGTTGTGTCGCCTGCTGCCGCAGGGTGAGCCGCGGCGCGAGACGGTGGCGCAGGCACTACATCTGTCGCAGCGAACCCTGCAGCGCCGTCTGCAGGAGGAGGGCACCAGCTATCAGCAACTGCTCGACGACACCCGCCGCGACCTTGCCGAGCAGTATCTCGGCCAGGTCGATCTGACGCTGCTGGAGGTCGCCTATCTGCTCGGGTTCGCCGACCCGAGCAACTTCTTCCGCGCCTTCCGCCGCTGGTTCGGCGAAACGCCGGGGGAATACCGCGCGCAGCGCGGGTTCGCCTCCTGAGCGGCGCTGCCGGTCTCAGTGCCGCCAGAAGCTGGCGGTGAACAGCACCAGCACGGTGACGATTTCCAGACGCCCGAGCAGCATGCCGGCGGCCAGCACCCATTTGGCAGCATCCGGCAGGCTGGCGAAGTTGCCGGCCGGCCCGATGATCGGCCCCAGGCCCGGGCCGACGTTGCACACCGCCGTGGCGGCGCCGCTCAGCGCGGTCAGCGGGTCCAGGCCGAGCAGGGCGAGAAACAGGGCGATGGCGCCGATGGTCATGGTGATGAAGAAGGAGAAGGTAAGGATCGAACGGACGATTTCCTCGTCGAGGTTGTGCCCGTTGTACTGCTGCTTGATCACCGCGCGCGGGTGCACCATCTGCTTGAGGTTGGCATGCAGCAGGGTCAGCGCGACCTGGAAGCGGAACATCTTCAGACCGCCGGTGGTAGAGCCCGAGCAGCCGCCGACGAAGGTCAGGTAGAAGAACGCCATGACCGCGAAACCGCCCCAGGCGGTGTAGTCGCCCAGGGCATAGCCGGTGGTGGTGGCCACCGAGACGATGTTGAAGCTGGCCAGTCGTATGGCGTCGATCAGGGCATGCTCGGAGTTGAGCCAGAGCCAAAGGCTGAACAGAGCGCAGGTGATCAGCAGCATGCCGACGAAGCCGCGTACCTGCTCGTCGCGGAGCAGGGCCTTGCGGTGCCCGCGCAGGCTGGCGACATAGAGGGTGAAGGGCAGGCTGCCGAGAACCATCAGGACGATGGCGACCCAATGGCTGGCAGGATCGAACTTGCCCATCGACTGGTCGGAGGTGGAGTAGCCGGCGGTGGAGATCGAGGTCATCGAATGGTTGATGGCATCGAACCAGTTCATGCCGCTCAGCCAGTAGGCGATCACTCCCAGGATGGTAAAGGTCAGGTAGACGAAGACGATGTACTTGGCCGCCATGTGCGAGCGCGGCATGACCTTCTCGCCCCAGTCCGAGGATTCGGTCTGGAACAGGCGCATGCCACCGACGCGCAACAGCGGCAGGATCGCCACGGCCATGGCGATGAAGCCGATGCCGCCCAGCCATTGCAGCATCGAGCGCCAGATCAGCAGGGCCGGCGAGGCGTCGTCCAGCCCGCTGAGCACGGTGGAGCCCGTGGTGGTGACCCCGCTCATGGTCTCGAAGAAGGCATCGGTGAAGCTGATGTGATGCAGCAGCATCATCGGCATCGCGGCGAACAGACACACCACCAGCCAGCTGCAGGTGGTCAGCAGGTACATGTCGCGAGGGCGCAGCTTGAGGTTTTCCGGGCGCCCCGGCACCACCAGAAGCAGACCGATGATCAGGGTGATCATGCTCGACCAGAGGAAGGCATTGAGGTCTTCCGGATGTTCAAAGACCAGCAGGGTCAGCATGGGAATGACCATGCTGACAGCCAGGGTGATCAGAAAGATGCCGATGATGAAACCGATGATGCGCAGCGTCGGCAAGGCCATGGAGTGGGCTCAGGCGGGTTGGAAAAGGCGCCATTCTACCCGCGCACGGGCGGCTGTAAACCGCCGCGCTCAGGCCCTGTGAAGCGTAGCGGGCGAGGTCGAAACTGGCGAGCCGGCGCACCCTGTCCGCTGCCAGAGCCTGTTCTGGGCAGGCTGGCGCTCCCGCCAGCTGCCACGCTGCATGGGCGAGCGGAGCGGCTTTCAGCAGCCCGATGAGCAGGGGCTTTACAAGCCCATGGCCGCGCATAGAATAGCCGCCAGTTGCCGGCGTCCGCCGGTTTCCGAGCTCTCCTCAAATGTCCGAAGCCAATCCCTGCCTCACGTGCGGCGCCTGCTGCGCGTTCTTTCGTGTGTCCTTCTTCTGGGGCGAATGCCAATCCGCGGGCGGTAGCGTGCCGGACGAGCAGGTCATCCAGATCAGCCCTCACTACGTCGCCATGCGCGGCACCGAAAGCAAGCCGGCGCGCTGTACCCAGCTGCTGGGCGAGGTTGGCTGTGGCGTTCGTTGCACCATGTACGAGCAGCGTTCGAGCAGTTGCCGCGAATTCGAGGCTTCCTGGGAGAACGGCGTACACAACCCGCGCTGCGACGACGCGCGCAAGGCGCACGGCCTGCCCCCGCTGACGCCGCCCGTACAGCCGGTGGTGTCGCCGGACCGCGTCGCCTGACCTGTCTCGGGCTGCGAGCCTGCTAGAATGCCGCCTCCTTGTTTTCGGAGGTGGCCAATGGAGGCTCTCGACGCTCTGCTCAACCGTGTTTCCGTGCCGCGCCTGGTCGATCCGGCTCCGGATGCGGCGCAGCGCGAACTGCTGTTTCGCGCGGCCTTGCGCGCACCCGATCACGGTCAGCTGCGCCCCTGGCGCTTTCTCACGATAGAGGGGCAGGCCCGTGAGCGCATGGGCGAGTTGTTCGCCGACGCGTTGCTGGCAGCCGATGCCCAGGCGCCGGAAGAAAAATTGCTCAAGGCCCGCGGCATGCCCATGCGGGCGCCGTTGCTGGTGGTGGTGATCGCGCGCATTCAGGCTCATCCCAAGGTGCCGGCGTCCGAGCAGGTGATCGCTGCCGGTTGTGCGGCCCACGGCATTCTGCTGGCCGCTCACGCCCAGGGCATCGGCGCCGTCTGGCGCACCGGAGACATGGCCTACGACGCCCACGTGGCCAAGGGCCTTGGCTTGGCAGCGGACGAGCAGATCATCGCCTATCTCTACCTCGGTACGCCGGAGCGTGAATTGCGCCGTGCGCCCGAGCTGGCGCTCGAAGATTTCGTCAGCGCCTGGAACGGCTGACAGCTGCGTCCGGTGAGCCTGTCAGCGGCCCTGGCTACGGGCGATCCTGAGGTTGCAGCGGCAGGCTGAAGGTGGCAACGAAGCCGCCCTCCGGGTGGTTGGCCAGCAGCAGCTCACCGCCATGCCGCTGCGCGGCGCGGCGCGCGATGGCCAGGCCCAGGCCATGACCGCCACCGCTCTGCCCGGGGGCGCGGAAAAAGGGTTCGCCCAGCTGCGCCAGATGCTCGGCGGCCACCCCGGGGCCATGATCGCGGACGCTGAGCAACAGGCGCTCGGCCTGGCGCCGCGCGCTGATCTCGATGGGCTGGCCGACGGGGTTGAAGCGCAGGGCATTGCGCAGCAGGTTGTCCAGTGCCCGCTCCAGCATGTCCGGCCAGCCTTCCAGTCGCACATCCCGGTCGAGTTGAATCTGCAGTCGCTGCTCGGGGGCCGTCAGGCGCGCATCGTCCTGCAGCTTGCCCAGCATGGCGAGGAAATCGATTGGCTGCGCGGCGCCGGGGTCGGCATCCAGGCGGGCGAGGGCGAGGATTTCACTGATCAGCGCCTCCAGACGATCGCACTCCTGGCCAAGGCGCGGCCATAGCTTGTCGCGCTCGGCGGCGTCGGCGCGTTCGGCCAGTGCCAGGGCGATGCGCAGACGTGCCAGTGGCGAGCGCAGTTCATGGGAGACGTCACGCAGCAGCTGGCGCTGACTGCCGATCAGCCCCTGCAGACGCTCGCCCATGCGATTGAAGTCCTTGGCCAGCAGGCCCAATTCATCGCGGCGGGTGGCCAGGCGGGCCAGGCTGTTCTGCTGGTAGGCGGTCTGGCCAAGGTCGTGCACGGCGCCGCGCAGGCGGTCCAGCGGGCGGGTGATGGACAGGGTCAACAGCAGGCTGAACAGGGTCAGCACCACCAAGGCGATGGCGATCGCACTCAGTGGCCAGAACAGGCTGGCTCGATGCCAGGCGGCCAGTTCCGGATGCGGGATGCGGTAGATGAACAGGTAGCTTTCGCCGCTGTCCGGGCTGGTGTATTCGGCAGTCAGGCGGCGCCAGGGCAGGCGACGGTCATCGCCATGACGCGCCTCGAAGGCTGCGGCGCGTGAGGGAAAGGTGCCTTTGACCAGCTGCTGACCGCTTTCGCCGAGCACCTGGGTATCGATGCGGTACTTGCGCTTGCGCTGTTCGAGAAAGTCCTGGGCGGCTGCCGGTCCCTGCTGTTCATAGCGTTTGGCCCATTTGCGGTCGAGACCGTCCAGGCCGGGGTGCAGGTTCAGAATCCAGGCGTCCTGATTCAGGGCGCGGCCGAGCAGCAATGACAGGCCGGCCACCAGTGCGATGGCCAGCCAGAAGGTGGCCAGGATGCGCCAGAACAGTGAACGCACGGGAGTTCCTCATGCAGAAGCCGCCGGGCCCGGCAAGGGCGCGGCGGCGGGTGGTCGGGGAAGACTCAGTTGGTCTTCTGATCCTTCTCGGCTTTCCAGGCCTTGAACTCGGCCATTTCGGCACGGCGAGCCTCCATTTTCTTCTGGTGCTCGTCGAAGGCCTTCTGCTGCTCGGGGTTGAGCAGATCACGCAGCGCCTTGTGCTGGTCGGCGCGTGCCTTGTCCAGCTCCTGCTTCATGGCCTGTTTCTCGGCTTCCGGCAGCTTGTCCAGGTAGCGCTTGGTGATTTCACGATGGGTCTTCATCTGCTCGCCCATCAGCTTGCGAAATTCCTGACGCTGCTCCTTGCTCAGGTTGAGCTCCTTGAACATGCCGTGGTCGCGATCATGATGGCGCGGGCCGCCGTCTTTCATCGGCATGGCGAAGGCCAGGGTCGGCAGGGTGGCGGCGAGCAGCAGGGCGGTGAGGGTCTTGCGCATGGTGATTCTCCTTGTCTCGAAACCGGTAACGACCGGATGGGCTCAGTATGCGGCGGTCAAGGTCAAGGGCGGTCAGGCGTGGGTAAAGCTTGGGTAAAGGCAATGTTGCGCGCCGTTTACGCAACTGCGACAGCGGGTGATCACGGGGCGTAGTAATAGCCGCGGCTGCGCAGGGCGAGGATGCGCGGGCGGCCGTCCGGGTGCGGGCCGAGCTTCTTGCGCAGGTTGCTGACGTGCATGTCCAGGCTGCGGTCGTACAGGGTCAGCTTGCGCCCCAGGGCCAGCTGAGCCAGTTCCTGTTTGTCCACGGGTTCGCCAGGCTGGCGCAGCAGCGCCTCGAGCAGGCGACTCTCGGAAAGGGTCAGCGGCACGTCATGCTCGCCAATGCTGACCACGCCGCGGTTGGGGCTGAAGCTCAGGTCGCCCTGTTCCAGCTGGCTGCTGGTCGGCGCCGGAGCCGTGCGCCGCAGCACGGCGCGCAGGCGCGCGGTCAGCTCGCGTGGGTCGCAGGGCTTGGCCAGGTAGTCATCGGCGCCCAGCTCCAGACCCAGAATGCGGTCCAGCGGCTCGCCGCGGGCCGAGAGCATCAGCACCGGCAGCTCGGGATGTTCGCTGCGCAGTTGCTTGAGCAGTTCCAGCCCGCTGCCGTCGGGCAGCATCACATCCAGCACCACCGCGTCGGGCGCCTGCTGGGCAAGCGCCCGGCGGGCGTTGCCGGCCTCATGGCAGGCGGTGACCTGAAAACCCTCCTGAGTCAGCCAGCTGCTCAGCAGTTCGCACAGTTCCTGATCGTCGTCGATCAGCAGCAGCCGGCTCATGGCTCAGTTGATCCACTCGCGGCGGGTTTTACGGCTGCCGCGCAGCAGGGCGCCCAGCAGTACGGAGATCAGGCTGAGCCCGGCGCCGAGGGCGAACCAGGTTTGCTCCTCGCTGAGCAGTGCAGGCTGCGTCTGCGCCTGGCTCTCCTTGAGCTGCAGGCGCAGGCGCTGGTTTTCCTGACGCAGACGCTGCAGTTGCGCAGCGTTGCCTGCGGCTTCCTCGTTGCGTAACTGTTCGCTCTGCGCCAGACGCTCCTGCAGCGCTTGCGCCTCTGTCGAGGGGGCTGCGGCGGGCGGGGTGGTTTCTTCCTCGGCCTGGGCCAGGGCGCAGGTCAGCAGCAGGGTGGCCAGCAATGACAGCGTGATCGAGCGCATCGCGATTCCTTAATGGGCGAGAGCGGCTAAGAGGAAGATCAGGGCAGCACTTTCTTGAACGGTTTGACCACTACGTTGGCGTAGACACCGGCGGCGCGGTAGGGGTCGGCGTCGGCCCAGCCCTGTGCGGCCTCCAGCGAGTCGAACTCGGCGACGATCAGGCTGCCGCTGAAGCCCGCCGGGCCCGGGTCGTTGCTGTCGATGGCCGGGTGCGGGCCGGCCAGAACCAGGCGTCCTTCCTGCTTGAGCTGCTCGAGGCGGGCCAGGTGGGCGGGGCGGGCAGCCAGGCGATGGTCCAGGGAGTTTTCGACGTCGGTGGCGATGATGGCGTAGAGCATCTCAGTCCTTATATTGGGTCGATTTGAGGTGAGGCGGGGCTTTTATGCCGTACGGCGGCAGCCAGAAGGCGGATGTAGGGCATAATAACAAACATCAATCTCAACGAAAGCGCCGCCATGATTGTCGATCTGCACTGCCACAGCACCGCCTCCGATGGCGCCCTGGCCCCGTCTGTACTGGTGGAGCGGGCCCATGCGCGTGGCGTGCGAGTGCTGGCTCTGACCGATCACGACACCCTGGAAGGGCTCGACGAGGCGCAGCGCACTGCGGCGGCTCTGGACATGCAACTGGTCAACGGCATCGAGCTGTCCTGCACCTGGGGCGGAGCCACCATTCATGTGCTGGGGTATGCCTTCGAACGCGAAGCGCCGGCGCTGCGCCAGGCCATCGAGGCCTTGCATCAGGGGCGCTGGCAGCGCGCGCAGGAAATTGATCGACGCCTGGCTGCCAAGGGCATGCCCGGCGCCCTAGACGGCGCACGGGCCGTGCAGCAGGAACTCGGCGACAGCGGCAACGCACCGGCGCGGCCGCATTTCGCCGAATTTCTGGTGCGGGCCGGGCATGTACGCGATCGCGCCGAGGCGTTTCGCAAGTGGTTGGGCTCGGGCAAGCTGGGCGACGTCAAACAGCACTGGCCGGTGCTGGAGGACACGCTGGCCACCTTGCGTGCGGCCAAGGCCTGGATCAGCCTGGCGCATCCCTGGCAGTACGACTTTACTCGCAGTAAGCGTCGGCGCTTGGTGGCCGACTTTGCGGCGGCAGGCGGGCATGCCCTGGAAGTGGTCAATGGCATGCAACCGGCCGAGCAGGTCGGCGGTCTGGCGATTCTGGCGCGTGAGTTCGGCTTGATGGCCAGCGTCGGCAGCGACTTTCACGCGCCGGGCGACTGGTCCGAACTGGGCATGTACCGCCCGTTGCCTGATGACCTGACGGCGCTCTGGGAGCGCTTCGAACATGCACAGCCACCCACTGTCCCTTCATGAGCAGGATGCAAGTGTGAGCCAATTCTTCCAGGTCCACCCGGAGAACCCCCAGGCGCGCCTGATAAAACAGGCCGTGGAAATCATTCGCAGTGGTGGGGTGGTGGTCTATCCGACCGATTCCTCCTACGCCCTGGGTTGCGCCATCGGCGACAAGAATGCGGTCGAGCGCATTCGTCGCCTGCGTCAGCTCGACGACAAGCACAACTTCACCCTGGTCTGCCGCGACCTGTCGCAGATCGGCCTGTTCGCCAAGGTGGACACCGCCGCCTTCCGTCTGCTGAAGAATCACACGCCGGGCCCCTACACCTTCATCCTCAATGCCACCCGTGAAGTGCCGCGCATGCTGCTGCATCCCAAGCGCCGCACCATCGGCCTGCGCGTGCCCAGCCACCCGATCGCCCTGGCATTGCTCGAGCAGCTCGGCGAGCCGCTGATGAGCGTCAGCCTGATTCTGCCGGGGGACGAGCTGCCCATGTCCGACCCCTACGAGATGCGCCAGATACTCGAACATCAGGTCGAGCTGATCATCGACGGCGGCTTCGGCGGTCTGGAAGCGTCCACCGTGGTAAACCTGGCCGACGACACGCCGGAGATCCTGCGGGTGGGCTGTGGCGATCCGTCGCCATTCGTCGATCTGTAAGGCGGCCGCTGCACCTCGTCAGCGCTGCGCAGCGGCCCCTGGCCGGCTCAGAGGATCAGCACGACCAGAATCGCCACCAGCAGGATGATGACGAAGTCGGTGCCGCTCAGAGCGCCGGCGACCGGCATGCTGTCGATGCGCTGGGACAGGCTGGCGATTTCCGCAGGCGTCATGGCATCGACGCGCTGGCGCGCCAGGTCCGGCGCTACGTCCATGCTCTGCAGGGCTTGCTGCACGTTGTCGCGGGCCAGGAAGTCATCGATCTTGGCGCGATCGGCGGCGAGGCTCTGCTCGGCGAGAACGTCCTGCGTGCCGATCATGCTGGCCTGGGCGGGCAGGGTGGCGACGAACAGGCAGACCATCAGCAGATGGCTGATCAGGGAGAGGAAATTCTTGTTCATGATGGGCTCCCGGTGGGTTGTGGTTCCGCCGGAATCACGACCCGCGGGGCGTTCGCCGGCATCGATGGTTTGACTCCGCCGCCGACTGGCGGGTTCCGCCAACCTTTTCCGTTGTGCCCCCGGCTGCCCTATACTCCGCGATCTTGTCTGTTGTTTCAGGTGGAACGGTTTGAGCCTTATCGACTCCGAGCGGCGGGTGCTGTCGGGAATGCGCCCCAGCGGTCGTCTGCATCTCGGGCATTACCATGGCGTGCTGAAGAGCTGGGTCAAGTTGCAGCACGAGTACGACTGCTTCTTCTGCATCGTCGACTGGCATGCGCTGACCACCGACTACGCCGAGGTCGGCCAGCTGTCGCAGCACGTCATGGACATGGCGGTGGACTGGCTGGCCGCAGGCGTCAGCCCCAGTTCGGCGACCCTGTTCGTGCAGTCGCAGGTGCCCGAGCATGCTGAGCTGCACCTGCTGCTGTCGATGATCTGCCCGCTGAGCTGGCTGGAGCGGGTGCCCTCCTACAAGGAGCAGCAGGAACGTCAGAACGGCAAGGACCTGGCTACCTACGGCTTTCTCGGTTACCCGCTGCTGCAGGCGGCGGACATCCTGCTCTATCGCGCCGGGCTGGTGCCGGTGGGGGCCGACCAGTTGCCGCATATCGAGTTCGCCCGCGAAGTGGCGCGGCGCTTCAATCATCTGTACGGCAGCGAGCCGGACTTCGAGCTGAAGGCCGAGGCCGCCATCGGCAAGCTGGGCAAGAAGGCGGGCAGGCTCTACAGCAGCCTGCGCAAGGCCTATCAGGAGCAGGGCGACGCCGAGGCCCTGGAAACCGCCCGCGCGCTGCTCAAGGAGCAGAGCAACATCACCCTGGGCGATCAGGAGCGTCTGTTCGGCTACCTCGAGGGATCCGCCAAGGTGATCCTCGCCGAGCCTCAGCCTCTGCTCGCCGATCCCTCGCGGGTGCCTGGTCTGGACGGGCAGAAGATGGCCAAGTCCAGCGGCAATGCAATCTTCCTGCGTGACGGCGATGCCGAACTCGAGGAGAAGCTGCGGCGCATGCCCACCGACCCGGCGCGCGTGCATCGCGATGACCCGGGTGAGCCACAGCGCTGCCCCGTCTGGTCGCTGCATCAGCTGTACTCGCCCGATGAGCGCTTGCACTGGGTGGTGGAGGGCTGCCGCAGCGCGTCCATCGGTTGCCTCGACTGCAAGAGCGCGCTGTGCTCTGCCGTGCAAACCGAGCTGGCGCCGCTGCGGCTGCGCGCCATCGACTACGAAGACAGCCCCGACCTGGTACGCAGCATTCTCGCCGAGGGCGCCGAGCGTGCCCGTGACGAGGCGCGCGATACCCTGGCCGAGGTGCGCCTGGCCATGGGCCTGAATTACCGTTGAGGAGCGCCAGCCGATGACCGAGCCCGTCACGCCAGCCGCCGATAGCCAGGCCGGTGCGCAGCAGGAGCTGCCGTTCGCCCTGGTCTACGGCGAGGCGGTCACCGAGCTGCCGCTGGATCTGTACATCCCGCCGGATGCGCTGGAAGTGTTTCTCGAAGCCTTCGAGGGCCCGCTGGACCTGCTGCTTTACCTCATCCGCAAGCAGAACATCGACATCCTCGACATCCCGGTGGCGGAAATCACCCGCCAGTACATGGGTTACGTCGAACTGATGCACACGGTGCGTCTGGAGCTGGCCGCCGAGTATCTGGTGATGGCCGCGATGCTCGCCGAGATCAAGTCGCGCATGTTGCTGCCGCGCTCGGCCGAATCGGAGGAGGAAGAGGACGACCCGCGCGCCGAGCTGATTCGCCGTCTGCAGGAGTACGAACGCTTCAAGGCCGCGGCCGAAGGTCTGGACGAGCTGCCGCGGGTTGGCCGCGACGTCACGGTGCCCAGGCTGGACGCGCCCGAAGCGCGGGCGCGCAAGCTGTTGCCGGACGTCAGCCTGGAAGAGTTGCTGCTGTCGATGGCCGAGGTGCTGCGTCGCGCCGACATGTTCGAGAGCCATCAGATCACCCGCGAAGCCCTGTCCACCCGTGAGCGCATGAGCGAAGTGCTAGAGCGCCTCAAGGGAGGTGGCTTTGTGCCGTTCGTCGAGCTGTTCGCCGCGGAGGAAGGGCGTCTCGGCGTGGTGGTCACCTTCATGGCGGTGCTCGAATTGATCAAGGAATCTCTGGTCGAGCTGGTGCAGAATGAGCCTTTCGCCGCCATCCATGTCCGAGCCCGTGCCGAATGAACCTGAACGACCCCAAAGAACTGGCCCAGTTGCTCGAAGCCTTTCTGCTGGCTTCCGGTAAGGCGCAGTCGCTGGAACGTCTTTTCGAACTCTTCGAGGAGGGCGAGCGGCCCGAGCCTGAGCAGTTCAAGGCTGCGCTGGAAATCCTGCGTCAGTCCTGCGAGGGCCGGGCCTTCGAGCTCAAGGAGGTCGCTTCGGGCTATCGCCTGCAGGTGCGTGAGCGCTTCGCGCCCTGGGTAGGCCGCCTGTGGGAAGAGCGCCCGCAGCGCTATTCCCGTGCGCTGCTGGAAACCCTGGCGCTGATCGCCTACCGCCAGCCCATCACCCGCGGCGAAATCGAGGATGTGCGGGGCGTGGCGGTCAACAGCAACATCACCAAGACCTTGCTCGAGCGCGAGTGGATTCGCGTGGTGGGCTATCGCGACGTGCCCGGTCGCCCGGCGATGTTCGCCACCACCAAGGGCTTTCTCGATCATTTCAACCTGAAAAGCCTGGACGAGCTGCCGCCGCTCGCCGCCCTGCGCGAACTGGAACCGGAGCCGGAACTGGCTCTGGACGACGATGCCGAGGTGCCGCAGGGCCTGCAGGCGCGCGCCGACCTGGCGCTGCAGGAGGAGGGCGAGCCTGGCGAGCCGCGCGAGGAAACCAGCTTCCGCAGCCTGCTGGCCGAACTGGACTCGATGGAGCAGGGGCTCAAGACCGACTTCGATGACCTGCGTCTGGAGGAGGACGAGGGTGCGCCTGCCGAGCCCGACCTGGCCGACATGCAAGGTGACGAACCGTTGCATTGATGGCGTTTAAGCAGGGCATCGAATCCTTCAATCTCCTTCTCGCTCACCGAGCCCTTATTCTTGCGCGCAACCGATCCATCCTGATCGAGGCGATCAATGAGCAAGAATCCCTGCATCAAGGTCTGTGAGTTCGAACGGGACATCTGCCTGGGCTGCGGCCGCAGCCGCCAGGAAATCAAGGGCTGGAAGCGTCTGAGCAAGAGCGAGCGCCTGATGCTGCTGGCCGAAGCCGATATGCGCCTGCTGGCGCTGGAGGTCACTGGCCGTCGCAAGCACTGACCGCAAAGCTTCCATAATGCCCGGCTCATAGGCCAAAGCGTCGTCCGAGTCTGGGCCGCTGCCAGTCAGTGCAGGGTGTTTATCCGGGCGAATGCTGCGCCATCGTCTACCCTATGGGCTCCACTACGCGTATGATGCGCGCCCTTCGATCATCCATCACTACACCGGGAGGTGCCCGAGATGACAGAGCACGAACAACCGCGCCCTGCAGGCGAGAAACTGCAGAAAGTCCTGGCCCGCATGGGCCTCGCGTCCCGTCGCGAAATCGAAACCTGGATCGGCGAAGGCCGGGTCAAGGTCAATGGCGCCGCTGCCACCCTGGGCCAGCGTGTCGATGCCAACGACGCCATCGCCCTCGATGGTCGCCTGCTCAAGCGCGAAGAGATCACCGGCTCGGTGCGTCGCGTTCTGATCTACAACAAGCCCGATGGCGAGATCTGCACCCGTGACGACCCGGAAGGGCGTCCTACCGTGTTCGACCGTCTGCCACGCCCCAAGGAAGGCCGCTGGATCAATATCGGTCGCCTCGACATCAACACCACCGGCCTGCTGCTGTTCACCACTGACGGTGAACTGGCCAACCGCCTGATGCATCCCTCCTACCAGATGGACCGCGAGTACGCGGTGCGTGTGCGCGGCGAGGTGACCGAGGAGATGCTGGAGAACCTCAAGAAAGGCGTGATGCTCGAAGACGGTCCGGCCAAGTTCACCGACATCAAGGAAGCGCCGGGTGGCGAGGGCTTCAACCACTGGTATCACTGCGTGGTGATGGAAGGCCGCAACCGCGAGGTGCGCCGTCTGTGGGAATCCCAGGGGCTGGTGGTCAGCCGTCTGAAGCGCGTGCGCTTCGGTCCGGTATTCCTGACGTCCGACCTGACCATGGGGCGCTGGCGTGAAATGGATCAGCGCGAAGTGGACATCCTCAGCGCCGAGGTGGGACTGGCCCCGCAGGCGCTGCCGGCGATGAAGGAGAAAACGCGCGAGAAGCTCGACCGCCTGCAGCGCAAGTCGGCCAAGCCGGTGGAGGTGCGTGGCAAGCGCGTGCTGCGTCCGGCCAAGGACGAAGCCGGTGCCGAAGGCGCTCGCCCGAGCCGTGCGCCGCGCCGTGACGATGGCGAGCAGCGCGCCCCACGCGGCCCGCGCAAGGAAGGCGGCGAGCGTCGCGAAAGCGGTCGCGGTACGCCGGTGGCCGAGCGTCCGGGGGACGTGAAGAAACGTCAGCCGCGCCCTGCGGTGGAACTGGCCGACCGCCCGGCGCGCAAGCCGCGTCCGGCAGCACCGGGCAAGCGTCCGCCGGCTGGCGACGGCCAGCGTCCAGGCTTCGGCCGCAAGCGCTGACAGTCGTTCATGAAAAAGGGCCCTCGCAGGGCCCTTTTTCGTTGCAGCTGCGCCGTTTCAACCGGCCATGGTCAGGCGGTTGCGTCCCTCGCGCTTGGCTACGTACAGGGCGCTGTCGGCGCGGCGCAGCAGGCTTTCACCGGATTCGCCCGGCAGCAGGCTGGCGCAGCCCAGGCTGATGGAAACCTCGATCGGCCGGCCGGCATCCAGGCACTGCAGCTCGAGCACGGCAAAGCGCAGGCGTTCGCCCACCAGGGCTGCCCCTTCGCGATTGGTGCCGGAGAGAATCACCAGAAACTCCTCGCCGCCGTAGCGGAACACCATATCGATGTTGCGCAGCTGGTTTTTCAGCGTTTGCGCGACGGCCTTCAGCACCTCGTCGCCCAGCGCGTGGCCGTGGCTGTCGTTGATGACCTTGAAATGATCGATGTCGAGCATCAGCAGCGACAGCGGCTGCAGATTGCGGCGGGCCAGATCCACCTCGCGTTGCAGCACCTGGTCCATGGCGATGCGGTTGCCGGTGTCGGTCAGCGGGTCGCGCAGCGCACTCTGCAGCGCGGTGCGGTACAGCAGCGCGTTGCGCAGGGGGAACAGCAGGCAGGCCAGCAGCGATTCCAGCTGCGCCAGCTCGTCGTCGGAAAAGCGCTGCTTGCGCCGGAAGATCAGTTCACCCAGGTACTCACCTTCATGACTCAGGCGGTAGCCGGCCGAGTGCGGGGCTCGCTCGCCCAGCTCCAGGCGCAGGTCATGCGAGGGATGCTGAAAGGCCAGGGCATCGAGGGGGGCCAGCCGCTGCACCTCGCGAAAGAACAGGCTGAGGATGCGTTCGACATCCAGGCTGGTCTGCAGCTGCAGGCTCAGCTGCTGACGCAACATGACCAGGCTGACGGGCTTGAGCGGCAGATTGCGGTTGCCGGTGAAGCCGAGGCGCTGCAGCTTGGCGGCGTCGAAATCGATGGTGTTGGACTGGTTGGGGGGGACCATGGAGCTGAACCTCTGGCGCGATGGTGCGACAAGAGGGTTAGAGCGAAAAGCGTGCCAGGTGGTTCAAATGAGCTGAAAATCCTGTGAAGTCAGTCACTTAGTGGTAGTGGCAGGCGGCCATCCGTTGCCGTTTGCCGGTTGTCTGGCGTGCCAGGTGGCAATGTGATGCCGTTCACGTTTGCCGACGGCAACTTTCTGTCGCGAGCCACCCCAGCGCCAGGCGCTGGGGCATCGGCTCGTCACTGAGCGTCGAAAGCCTGGCCGTTGACGCCGCTGCTGTCCGGCCCCATCAGATAGAGGTAGACGGGCATGATCTCTTCCGGCGCTGGACGGGTGGCCGGGTTCTCGCCCGGGTAGGCCTGGGCGCGCATGGCGGTGCGGGTAGCGCCCGGGTTGATGCTGTTGGCGCGTACGTTACTGATGCCGTCCAGCTCGTCCGCCATCACCTGCATCAGGCCCTCGGTAGCGAACTTGGATACCGCGTAGGCGCCCCAATAGGCCCGGCCCTTGCGCCCGACGCTGCTGGAGGTGAATACCACCGAGGCGTCCTGCGACAGCTTGAGCAGCGGCAGCAGGGTGCTGCTGAGCATGAACATGGCGTTGACGTTGACGTGCATCACGCGCATGAAGTTGTCGCCGGAGAGTTGTTCCAGCGGCGTGCGCGGGCCGAGGATCGAGGCGTTGTGCAGCAGGCCGTCGAGGCGGCCGAATTCGTTCTCGATCATCACCGCCAGCTCGTCGTACTGGTGCGGCAGAGCGGTTTCCAGGTTGAAGGGGATCACCACCGGCTGCGGATGACCGGCGGCCTCGATCTCGTCGTAGACCTGGCTCAGGTTGGCTTCGGTCTTGCCCAGCAGCAAGACGGTGGCGCCGTGGGCGGCGAAGCTCTTGGCCGCAGCCGCACCGATGCCGCGGCCGGCGCCGGTGATCAGGATCACCCGATCCTTGAGCAGGTCGGGGCGGGCGGTGTAGTCGAACATGTTCAGGGTCCTTCGCGATGCTGAAATGGGGCGGGGCATGCCCGCCAAAACAGAGGAGAGGTGGCTCAGCAGCTGCAGAGCGCTCGATCGAGTACTGCGCGCAGCTCCAGCGGGTGATCCACGACCACGTCGGCGCCCCAGTTGCGCGGGTTGTCTTCGGGGTGGATATAACCGTAGGTGACCGCTGCGGTTCTGCAGCCGGCGGCGCGTCCGGATTCGATGTCGCGCTCGTCGTCACCGATGAACAGCACCTCTTGCGGCTGTACGCCGATCTTCTCGCAGGCCAGCAGCAGCATGTCCGGTGCGGGCTTGCTCAGCGCCACGTGATCCGGGCACACCAGCACCGCCGAGCGCTCGGCCAGGCCCAGGCAATGCATGATCGGCTCGGCGTAGCGCAGCGGCTTGTTGGTGGCCACGCCCCACGGCAGGCGCGCCTGTTCGATGTCGGCGAGCAGCGCTTCGATGCCGTCGAAGGGGCGAGTCAGTACCGCGCAATGCTCCTGATAACGTTCGAGGAACTCCTGGCGCAGGGTCTCGAAGGCGGCCGAATCCGGGTCTTCAGCGAAGGCGCAGGCAACCATGGCGCGCGCGCCTCCCGACACCTGGTCGCGAATGGCCTTGTCCGCCATCGGCGGTAGGCCCCGCGCGCTCCGCATGGCCTGAGTGACGGCAATGAAGTCCGGCGCCGAGTCGAGCAGGGTGCCGTCCATGTCGAACAGTACTGCGCGCAAACGCATCAGGCTTTCCTCAGCGTCTGGATCATGTAGTTGACGTCGACATCGGCTTCCAGCTTGTAATGCTTGGTCAGTGGGTTATAGGTCAGGCCGATGATGTCCTTGACCTCCAGCCCGGCTGCGCGGCTCCAGGCGCCCAGCTCGGACGGGCGGATGAATTTCTTGAAGTCGTGGGTGCCGCGCGGCAGCAGGCGCAGGATGTACTCGGCGCCGATCACCGCGAACAGGTAGGACTTCGGGTTGCGGTTGATGGTGGAGAAGAACACCTGGCCGCCCGGCTTGACCAGCCTGTGGCAGGCGCGGATCACCGAGGACGGATCGGGCACGTGCTCGAGCATCTCCAGGCAGGTGACCACGTCGAACTGGCCGGGCATCTCCTCGGCCAGGGCTTCGGCGGTGATCTGCCGGTACTCGACCTCGACTCCGGACTCCAGCTGATGCAGCTGCGCCACCGACAGTGGCGCTTCACCCATGTCGATGCCCGTCACCGTGGCGCCGCGCTGGGCCATGGCCTCGCTGAGGATGCCGCCGCCACAACCGACGTCGAGCACGCGCTTGCCGGCCAGGCCGACGCGCTCGTCGATCCAGTTGACCCGCAGCGGGTTGATGTCGTGCAGGGGTTTGAACTCGCTCTCGCGGTCCCACCAGCGGTGTGCCAGGGCCTCGAATTTGGCGATTTCGGCGCGGTCGACGTTGCTCATAAGCATCTCTTTCAAAGCAGGGAAAGCGTATTGCCGCCATGTTGCCAGTTTCGGCGCCGGCATGGGACGGCTCGGGGTCGTTCAATGTATGTCAGTTTGTCGCAGTGGTGGTGCCGCCGTGTCGCGGTCATTTTCTGGCGATTTTCTCGCCCCAGGCGCGGGCCTTGGCGATCAGCTCGCCTTCGTCCATGCGCGTCAGGCGCCCGTCGTCCAGCAGCTGCTTGCCGCCGACCCACAAATGCTTCACGCAATCTCGGCCGCTGGCGTAGATGAGCTGCGAGACCGGGTCATAGATCGGCTGCTGGGCCAGGCTGGAAAGATCGAAGGCGACCACGTCGGCCAGTTTGCCCGGCTCCAGGGAGCCGGTCTGGGTTTCAAGGCCCAGTGCGCGGGCGCCATTGAGGGTGGCCATGCGCAAGGCGCTGTGGGCATTGAGGGCGGTGGCTGACCCGGCGACGGCCTTGGCCAGCAAGGCGGCGGTGCGGGTTTCGCCGAGCAGATCGAGATCATTGTTGCTCGCCGCCCCGTCGGTGCCGATGGCGACATTGACGCCGGCCTGCCACAGGCGTTCGACCGGGCAGAAGCCGCTGGCCAGTTTCAGGTTGGATTCGGGGCAGTGCACGATGCTGCAGTTGTGCTCCACCAGCAGCGCCAGATCCTCGTCATCGATCTGCGTCATGTGTATCGCCTGGAAGCGCGGGCCGAGCAGGCCGAGGCGAGCCAGGCGCGCCAGCGGGCGCTCGCCGTGCTTGCTGGCGGCCTCGGCGACTTCCTGGGCGGTTTCGTGCACGTGCATATGAATACCGGCATCCAGCTCGTCAGCCAGCACGCGGATCTGTTCCAGCTTGTCGTCGCTGACCGTGTAGGGCGCGTGGGGGCCAAAGGCGATGCGGATGCGCGGGTGCTGCTTGAGGTCATCGAACAGCTGCAGGCCCTTGCGCAGTGCCTCGGCAGCGTTCAGGGCGCCGGGCACCGGGAAGTCCAGTACCGGGACGGTGATCTGCGCGCGCACACCGGCATTGTGCACGCACTCGGCGGCGGTCTGCGGGTAGAAATACATGTCGGAGAAGCAGCTGATGCCGCCCTTGATCTGCTCGGCGATGGCCAGATCGGTGCCGTCGCGGACGAAATCCTCGTCGACCCACTTGCCCTCGGCGGGCCAGATGTGGTCGTGCAGCCAGGTCATCAGCGGCAGGTCGTCGGCAATGCCGCGCAGCAGGGTCATGGCGGCGTGGCCGTGGGCGTTGATCAGTCCGGGGGCGATCAGGCATTGCGGCAGCTCTCGCACCTGCGTTGCCGGATGGCGCAGCGCCTCGGCGCGTGGGGCGATCAGGGCGATACGCCCATCGCGAATGCCCAGGCCGTGATCGCGCAGCACGACCCCGGCTGGCTCCACGGGCACCAGCCAGGTGGGCAGCAGCAGCAGGTCGAGAGGGGCTTCGGGCATGAGGATTGTCCGTCTGGCTTGATCGGTGCAAGGAAGGTGGCCAGTGTATAGATGAACGCGCGTAGCTTGAAGTCGTGAGGACGTGCCGGATTGTTCGGCTGGCGCCTGCCGGTCTGCGTATAATCCGCGATTTTTTGGCGGTTAAGGATGGAGTGCGCGATGCGCGAGCAATTGCTGGCGGTGGAGAGGGTTCAGGCAATCGAGTGGCGCGACGGCGCGCTGTATCTGCTCGATCAGCGCCTGCTGCCGCATCGGCAGACCTGGTTGCGCTTCGACCATGCTGCGGAAGTGGCCGATGCGATTCGCGACATGGTGGTGCGCGGCGCACCGGCCATTGGTATCGCCGCCGCCTATGGCCTGGTGCTGGGGGCTCGCGCCCGGCTGCAGGTCGGTGGGGACTGGCGTGAGGCGCTGGAGGTGGATTTTGCCCGTCTCGAGCAGTCGCGGCCTACGGCGGTGAATCTGTTCTGGGCGCTGCAGCGCATGCGCGAGCGTCTGGCACGGCTCAAGGACGATGGTGAGGTGCTGGGGCAGCTGGAGGCCGAGGCGGTCGGCATTCACGCCAGTGACCGCGAGGCCAATCTGACCATGGCGCAGCTGGGCATGGAGCTGATTCGCAAGCATCAGGGCAATCCGCAGGTGGTGCTGACCCATTGCAATGCCGGAGCGCTGGCTACCGGTGGCTTCGGTACGGCGCTGGGGGTGATTCGTGCCGCGCATCTGGAAGGCTTGCTCGAGCATGTCTATGTCGATGAAACCCGGCCCTGGCTGCAGGGGGCGCGGCTGACCGCCTGGGAGTTGGCCGGCGATGGCGTGCCGGTCAGCCTGAATGTCGATGCGGCTGCGGCGCACCTGATGAAGACCAAGGGCATCACCTGGGTGATAGTCGGCGCCGATCGGATCACGGCAAACGGTGATGTCGCCAACAAGATCGGCACCTACCAGCTGGCGGTCAACGCCATGCACCACGGCGTGCGCTTCATGGTGGTGGCGCCCAGCTCGACCATCGACATGAGTCTGGAAAGTGGCGACGACATCCTGCTGGAGGAGCGCAGTGGCAGCGAGTTGCTGGAAGTGGCGGGGCAGCCGGTGGCAGCCGATGTGCCTGCGGTCAACCCGGTATTCGATGTGACGCCGGCGGACTTGGTCGACTACATCGTGACCGAGAAGGGTGTGATCGAGCGTCCGGACAGCGCCAAGCTGGCGCAACTGATGTGCCGCAAGCGACTGCACTGAGTTCGTCAGGCGCACCCTGTTGCGGGGTAGGTGCGCGGCACGCTTTGTGGTAATCTCCGGCAGTTCTCAAGGGGGCTGGCTGCAGCCTCCGTCACTGCATCGAATCGTGACATAACTCGTTGATTTGTCGTGAGTCGTTGATGGCTTGAAGCTATCGCGACGTGCTCCATGGCGTTCCAGGAAGAATGACGCGGAGTTTCACCAGAAAAAGGAACCAGGCTTCTCATGGGCGAACTGGCCAAAGAAATCCTCCCGGTCAATATCGAAGACGAGCTGAAACAGTCCTACCTCGACTACGCGATGAGCGTGATCGTCGGGCGTGCGCTGCCGGATGCGCGCGATGGCTTGAAGCCGGTCCACCGCCGTGTGCTCTATGCCATGAGCGAACTGGGCAACGACTGGAACAAGCCCTACAAGAAATCGGCCCGTGTGGTCGGTGACGTGATCGGTAAATACCACCCGCACGGCGACATCGCGGTGTACGACACCATCGTGCGGATGGCTCAGGACTTCTCCCTGCGTTACCTGCTGGTCGACGGCCAGGGCAACTTCGGTTCGGTGGACGGCGACAACGCCGCGGCCATGCGATACACCGAAGTGCGCATGACCAAGCTGGCCCATGAACTGTTGGCCGACCTGGACAAGGAAACCGTCGACTGGGTGCCCAACTACGACGGCACCGAGCAGATTCCGGCGGTGATGCCGACCAAGGTGCCGAACCTGCTGGTCAACGGCTCGTCCGGTATCGCTGTGGGCATGGCCACCAACATCCCGCCGCACAACCTCTCCGAGGTGATCGATGGCTGCCTGGCGCTGATCGACAACGCCGACCTGACCGTCGATGACCTGATGCAGTACATCCCCGGCCCCGATTTCCCCACCGCGGGCATCATCAACGGCCGTGCCGGCATCATCGAGGCCTACCGCACCGGCCGCGGGCGCATCTACATTCGCGCCCGCGTCGAGGTCGAGGACATCGACAAGGTCGGCGGTCGTCAGCAACTGGTGGTCACCGAGCTGCCTTATCAGCTGAACAAGGCGCGTCTGATCGAGAAGATCGCCGAGCTGGTCAAAGAGAAGAAGATCGAAGGCATCACCGAACTGCGCGACGAGTCCGACAAGGACGGTATGCGCGTGGTGATCGAGCTGCGTCGCGGCGAAGTGCCGGACGTGGTGCTGAACAACCTGTACGCCCAGACCCAGATGCAGAGCGTGTTCGGCATCAACGTGGTGGCGCTGGTCGACGGTCAGCCGAAGACCATGAACCTCAAGGACATGCTTGAGGTGTTCGTCCGTCACCGCCGCGAAGTGGTGACCCGGCGTACCGTCTACGAGCTGCGCAAGGCGCGCGAGCGCGGCCACATCCTCGAAGGTCAGGCGGTGGCGCTGTCCAACATCGACCCGGTGATCGAGCTGATCAAGGCCTCGCCGACGCCGGCCGAAGCCAAGGAGCGTCTGATCGCCACTGCCTGGGAATCCAGCGCGGTGGAAGCCATGGTCGAGCGCGCGGGCGCCGACTCCTGCCGCCCGGAAGGGCTGGATCCGCAATACGGCCTGCGCGACGGCAAGTACTACCTGTCGCCGGAGCAGGCTCAGGCCATCCTCGAACTGCGTCTGCACCGTCTGACCGGTCTGGAGCACGAGAAGCTGCTGGCCGAATACCAGGAAATTCTCAGCCTGATCGGCGAGCTGATCCGCATCCTGACCAGCCCCGAGCGCCTGATGGAAGTCATCCGCGAGGAGCTGGAGAAGGTCAAGGCCGAGTTCGGCGACGCCCGCCGTACCGAGATCATTGCCTCGCGTCAGGACCTGACCATCGCCGACCTGATTACCGAGGAAGAGCGCGTCGTCACCATCTCCCATGGTGGCTATGCCAAGAGCCAGCCGCTGGCCGCCTACGAGGCGCAGCGTCGCGGTGGCAAGGGCAAGTCCGCCACCGGGGTGAAGGACGAGGACTACGTCGAGCACCTGCTGGTGGCCAACAGCCATGCGACCCTGCTGCTGTTCTCCAGCAAGGGCAAGGTCTACTGGCTGCGCACCTTCGAAATCCCCGAGGCCTCGCGTGCCGCCCGCGGTCGTCCGCTGGTCAACCTGCTGCCGCTGGACGAGGGTGAGCGCATCACCGCCATGCTGCAGATCGACCTGGAAGCCCTGCAGCAGAGCGCCGGGGCCGACGAGGACCTGGACGACGAAGGCCTGGTGATCGAAGGCGAAGCCACCGAAGTGGTCGAGGCCGAGGAAATCGAGGAAGTCGAGGGCGAAACCCCAGAGCTGGTCGCCGAGCCGACTGGTGCCTTCATCTTCATGGCCACCGCGTTCGGTACCGTGAAGAAGACTCCGCTGGTGCAGTTCAGCCGTCCGCGTAGCGCCGGCCTGATCGCCCTGAAGCTGGAAGAGGGCGACACCCTGATCGCCGCCGCCATCACCGACGGCGCCAAGGAAGTCATGCTGTTCTCCGACGCCGGCAAGGTACTGCGTTTCGCCGAGAGCAAGGTGCGCACCATGGGCCGTACCGCCCGCGGCGTGCGCGGCATGCGCCTGGGCAAGGATCAGCGCCTGATCTCCATGCTGATTCCCGAGTCCGGTGCGCAGATCCTCACCGCTTCCGAGCGCGGCTTCGGCAAGCGCACCGGGCTGGGCAAGTTCCCCCGTCGCGGTCGTGGCGGTCAGGGCGTGATCGCCATGGTCACCAGCGAGCGTAACGGCAAGCTGGTCGGCGCCATCCAGGTACAGGACGGCGAGGAAATCATGCTGATTTCCGATCAGGGCACCCTGGTGCGTACCCGTGTCGACGAAGTGTCCAGCTCCGGCCGTAACACTCAGGGCGTGACCCTGATCAAGCTGGCCAAGGACGAGACTCTGGTCGGCCTGGAGCGTGTGCAGGAGCCGACGCCGGTGGAAGAGGACGAACTGCTCGAGGGCGAAGAGGGCGCTGAAGTCGCCGACAGCGCCGATGCGCCGATCGTCGACGCCGAGGAAGGCAGCGAGGAGTAAAACCCGGCTGCGCAGGTGGCGCTTCAGTCGCGGCTGAGGCGCCTTGCGCAGCACGGCAGACAGTTTGGACATGCCATCGTCTGGTGGTGGCGTTCTGTGAATCTGAGAGAGACAGACGTGAGCAAGCGAGCTTTTAACTTCTGCGCCGGCCCCGCCGCGCTGCCGACCGCTGTACTGCAACGCGCCCAGGCCGAGATGCTCGACTGGCAAGGCAAGGGCTTGTCGGTGATGGAGATGAGCCATCGCAGCGACGAGTACGTGGCCATCGCCAGCCAGGCCGAGCAGGACCTGCGCGATCTGCTCGCCGTGCCCAACGACTACAAGGTGCTGTTCCTGCAGGGCGGCGCCAGCCAGCAGTTCGCCGAGATCCCACTCAACCTGCTGCCCGAAGACGGCGTGGCCGACTATGTCGAGACCGGCATCTGGTCGAAGAAGGCGATCGAGGAGGCTCGTCGCTACGGCGCCATCAATGTCGCCGCCAGCGCCAAGTCCTACGACTACTTCGCCATTCCCGGGCAGAACGACTGGCAACTGTCGAAGAATGCCGCCTACGTGCATTACTGCAGCAACGAGACCATCGGCGGTCTGCAGTTCGACTGGGTGCCGCAGACCGGCGACATCCCGCTGGTGGTGGACATGTCCTCGGACATCCTCTCGCGTCCCATCGACGTCTCGCAGTTCGGTCTGATCTACGCCGGTGCGCAGAAGAACATCGGCCCCAGCGGCCTGGTGGTGGTGATCGTGCGCGAGGATCTGCTCGGTCGCGCCCGCTCCAGCTGCCCGACCATGCTCGACTACAAGATCTCGGCCGACAACGGCTCGATGTACAACACTCCGGCCACCTATTCCTGGTACCTGTCCGGCCTGGTGTTCCAGTGGCTCAAGGAGCAGGGCGGCGTCGAGGCCATGGAACGCATCAACCGCGCCAAGAAGGACCTGCTGTACAAGGCCATCGACGGCAGCGATTTCTACAGCAACCCCATCGCCCACAACGCCCGTTCCTGGATGAACGTGCCGTTCCGCCTGGCCGACGAGAAGCTGGACAAGGCCTTCCTCGCCGGCGCCGATGAGCGCGGCCTGCTCAACCTCAAGGGCCACCGCTCGGTAGGCGGCATGCGCGCTTCCATCTACAACGCCGTCGGCCTGGATGCCGTCGAGGCGCTGGTAGCCTACATGGCCGAGTTCGAGAAGGAGCACGCCTGATATGTCGGAACAGGAGCTGCAGGCGCTGCGCCTGCGCATCGACAACCTCGACGAGCGCATCCTCGAGCTGATCAGCGACCGCGCGCGCTGCGCCGAAGAAGTGGCGCGGGTGAAGATGAAGGAGCTCAAGGAAGGCGAGTCGCCGGTGTTCTATCGCCCCGAGCGCGAGGCCCAGGTGCTCAAGCGCATCATGGAGCGCAACAAGGGCCCGCTGGGCAACGAGGAAATGGCGCGGCTGTTCCGCGAAATCATGTCTTCCTGCCTGGCCCTGGAGAATCCGCTCAAGGTCGCCTACCTCGGCCCCGAGGGCACCTTCAGCCAGGCTGCGGCGATGAAGCACTTCGGTCATGCCGTGATCAGCGTGCCGATGGCCGCCATCGACGAAGTGTTCCGTGAAGTGGCCGCCGGTGCGGTGAACTTCGGCGTGGTGCCGGTGGAGAACTCCACCGAGGGCGCGATCAACCACACCCTCGACAGCTTCCTCGAGCACGACATGGTGATCTGCGGCGAAGTCGAGCTGCGCATTCACCACCACCTGCTGGTCGGCGAAACCACCAAGACCGACAAGATCACCCGCATCTATTCCCATGCCCAGTCGCTGGCGCAGTGCCGCAAGTGGCTGGACGCGCACTACCCGAACGTCGAGCGCGTGGCGGTTTCCAGCAACGCCGACGCCGCCAAACGGGTCAAGAGCGAGTGGAACAGCGCGGCCATCGCCGGTGACATGGCGGCCAATCTGTATGGCCTGACCAAGCTGGCGGAAAAGATCGAGGATCGCCCGGACAACTCCACGCGTTTTCTCATCATCGGCAGCCAGGAAGTGCCGCCGACCGGCGACGACAAGACCTCGATCATCGTCTCCATGCGCAACAAGCCGGGCGCGCTGCACGAGCTTCTGGTGCCGTTCCACAACAACGGCATCGACCTGACCCGCATCGAGACGCGGCCGTCGCGCAGTGGCAAGTGGACCTACGTGTTCTTCATCGACTTCGTCGGCCACCACCGCGACCCGCTGATCAAGGATGTGCTGGAGAAGATCGGCCAGGAGGCCGTGGCGCTGAAGGTGTTGGGTTCCTATCCCAAGGCGGTACTCTAAACAGCAGCCGCAAGCTGCAAGCCACAAGCTGCAGGCGGATCGACGCGCGGCTTCTGACTTGTGGCTTGCAGTTTGAGGCGTGTAGCTATGACTTGTGATTTCATCGCCCTGGCCCAGCCGGGTGTGCAGAAGCTGTCCCCCTATGTGCCGGGCAAGCCGGTCGATGAGCTGGCCCGCGAGCTGGGCCTCGACCCGGCCGGTATCGTCAAGCTGGCCAGCAACGAAAATCCGCTCGGCCCCAGCGCCAAGGCGCTGGCCGCGATCCGTGCCGAGCTGGACGAGCTGACCCGCTATCCCGACGGCAACGGTTTCACCCTCAAGAGCGCGCTGGCCGCGCGTTATGGCGTGGACGCGGCTCAGGTCACCCTGGGCAACGGCTCCAACGACATCCTCGAGCTGGTCGCTCGCGCCTACCTGGCGCCTGGCCTCAACGCCGTGTTCAGCGACTACGCCTTCGCCGTCTACCCCATCGCTACTCAGGCCGTCGGCGCGCAGGGCAAGGTGGTGCCGGCCAGGGACTACGGTCACGATCTGGACGCGATGCTGGCGGCCATCGACGACAAGACGCGCGTGGTGTTCATCGCCAACCCCAACAATCCGACCGGCACCTGGTTCGGTCCGGACGCGCTGGAAGCTTTCCTGACCAAGGTGCCGGAGTCGGTGCTGGTGGTGCTGGACGAGGCCTATATCGAATACGCCGAAGGCGACGAACTGCCCGATGGCCTGGATTATCTGGCGCGCCATCCCAACCTGTTGGTCTCGCGCACCTTCTCCAAGGCCTATGGTCTGGCCGCGCTGCGCGTGGGCTACGCGATCAGCTCGCCGGCCATCGCCGACGTGCTCAACCGCGTGCGCCAGCCGTTCAACGTCAACAGCCTGGCCCTGGCCGCTGCCTGCGCCGCGTTGTCCGATGCCAAGTACCTGGCCGAGAGCCGTCGCCTCAACGACGCCGGCATGCAACAGCTGCAGGACGGCCTGCGCGCGCTGGATCTGAGCTGGATTCCCTCCAAGGGCAACTTCATCGCTGTCGACTTCGGTCGCGATACCGCGGCGATCAACCAGGCGCTGCTGCGTGAAGGGGTGATCGTGCGGCCGATGGCCGGCTACCGCATGCCCAACTTCCTGCGCGTATCCATCGGCTTGCCGCGCGAGAATGCCCGTTTCCTGGAGGCCCTGGCCAAGGTGTTGTCGGCGTGACTGTAACCGCAGTGCAATCGAGCGCCCCTAAGATCGGCCGCCTGGTGGTGGTCGGCCTCGGTCTGATCGGCGGCTCCTTCGCCAAGGGCCTGCGCGCGCGCGGCCTGTGCCGCGAGGTGGTGGGCGTCGATCTGGATGCCGAATCGCGCCGCCTGGCCGTGCAGTTGGGTGTGGTCGATCGTTGCGAGACCGATCTGGCGGCCGCCTGTCAGGGAGCCGAGGTGATCCAGCTGGCGGTGCCTATCCTGGCCATGGAAAAGCTGCTGGCCGAACTGGCCAAGCTCGACTTGGGCGACGCCGTGCTGACCGACGTCGGTAGTGCCAAGGGCAACGTGGTGCGCGCTGCGCGCCTGGCGTTTCAGGGCAAAACCGTGCGGCTGGTGCCTGGTCATCCCATCGCGGGGTCCGAGCAGAGCGGTGTGGAGGCTGCCAACGCGGAGCTGTTCCGTCGCCACAAGGTTATCCTGACACCCTGCGAGCACAGCGACGAGGCCGCGCTAGCCTTGGTGGAGAGCCTGTGGCGCGAGCTGGGTGCGGACGTCGAGACGATGGAGGTAGAACACCACGACCAAGTGCTCGCCGCCACCAGCCACCTGCCGCACCTGTTGGCCTTCACCCTGGTCGACTCGCTGGCCAAGCGCAGCGAGAACCTGGAAATTTTCCGCTATGCCGCTGGCGGCTTCCGCGACTTCACGCGGATCGCCGGCAGTGACCCGGTGATGTGGCACGATATCTTCCTCGCCAACCGCGAGGCGGTGCTGCGCACACTGGATACATTTCGCGACGACCTCGACGCCTTGCGCGATGCGGTCGACGCCGGGGATGGGCATCAACTCCTGGGCGTGTTCACTCGCGCCCGCGTTGCCCGCGAACATTTCAGCAAAATTCTGGCCCGCAGGGCCTATGTGGACGCTATGCACTCGACCGATCTGATTTTCCTGGCAAAACCCGGTAGCAGCCTGTCCGGACGCATTCGTGTGCCCGGCGACAAATCCATCTCGCATCGTTCGATCATGCTGGGTTCGCTGGCTGAAGGCACCACCGAGGTCGAAGGCTTCCTCGAAGGCGAGGACGCCCTGGCCACCCTGCAGGCGTTCCGCGACATGGGCGTGGTCATCGAAGGCCCGCACCACGGCCGCGTGACCATTCACGGCGTTGGTCTCAAGGGCCTGAAGGCTCCGGCTGGCCCGCTGTACATGGGCAACTCCGGCACCTCCATGCGCCTGCTCTCCGGCCTGCTCGCTGCACAGCCGTTCGACACCGTGCTGACCGGCGATGCCTCGCTGTCCAAGCGCCCGATGAATCGCGTGGCCAAGCCGCTGCGCGAGATGGGCGCAGTGATCGAGACTGGTCCGGAAGGCCGTCCGCCGCTGACCATCAAGGGCGGCCAGCGCCTGACCGGCATGGACTACGAAATGCCGATGGCCAGCGCCCAGGTCAAATCCTGCCTGCTGCTGGCCGGCCTGTATGCGGCAGGCCGCACCTCGGTGACCGAGCCGGCGCCGACCCGTGACCACACCGAGCGCATGCTGCGCGGCTTCGGCTACCCGGTGAGCGTGGAGGGCAGCACCGCCAGCGTCGAGTCCGGCCACAAGCTGACCGCCACGCGCATCGAAGTGCCCGCCGATATTTCCTCGGCCGCCTTCTTCCTGGTCGCGGCGAGCATCGCCGAAGGCTCCGAGCTGGTGCTCGAGCACGTCGGCATCAACCCGACCCGCACCGGGGTGATCGATATCCTCAAACTGATGGGCGGCGATATCAGCCTGGAAAACCAGCGTGAGGTGGGTGGCGAGCCGGTGGCCGATATCCGCGTGCGTAGCGCCAAACTGAAAGGCATCGACATTCCCGAAGACCTGGTGCCCCTGGCCATCGACGAGTTCCCGGTGCTGTTCGTCGCCGCCGCCTGCGCCGAAGGCCGCACCGTGCTGCGCGGCGCCGAGGAGCTGCGGGTCAAGGAATCCGACCGCATCCAGGTCATGGCCGACGGCCTGATCACCCTGGGTGTCAAGGCCGAGCCGACCCCGGACGGCATCATCATCGAGGGCGGCTCTATCGGCGGTGGCGAGGTCTGGGCCCATGGCGACCACCGTATCGCCATGTCCTTCAGCGTCGCCTCGCTGCGAGCCAGCGCGCCGATCCGCATCCACGACTGCGCCAACGTCGCCACCTCTTTCCCCAACTTCCTCACGCTGGCGGCTGAAGTCGGCATCCAGGTGGCAGAAGAGGGTAAGGCATGAACGCCCCGGTCATCACCGTCGACGGGCCGAGCGGCTCGGGCAAGGGTACTCTCTGCGCGCTGCTGGCCAAGCAGCTGGGTTGGAATCTGCTCGACTCCGGCGCCCTCTATCGCCTGCTGGCCTTCGCCGCTGGCAACCACGGCATCGATCTGACCAACGAGGAGGCGCTCAAGCAGCTGGCGGCCCATCTCGATGTGCAATTCATCGACAAGCGCATCGTGCTCGAAGGTGAGGAGGTGACCGACGCCATCCGCAACGAGCAGGTTGGCGCAGGCGCCTCCATGGTCGCCTCGCTGCCGGCCGTGCGCGAGGCGCTGCTGCAGCGTCAACGCGCCTTCCAGGAGGAGCCGGGTCTGGTAGCCGATGGCCGCGACATGGGTACCGTGGTGTTTCCCGATGCGCCGCTCAAGGTATTCCTCACCGCCAGCGCCGAGGAGCGTGCCCGTCGTCGCTACCTGCAGTTGAAGGCAAAGGGCGATGATGTTAATCTCGCGAGTCTTCTCGACGAGATACGGGCGCGCGACGAGCGCGATACCCAGCGCGCGGTGGCTCCGCTCAAGCCGGCAGCCGACGCAATCCTGCTGGATTCCACCGAGTTGTCCATCGAGCAGGTGCTAGAACGAATTCTGCGTGAGGTCGCCGATCGCGATCTCGCCGGGTAATGAGCCGCGGCTGCTTAAGTCGATAGGCTCGCAAGGAGGCATGCGGGAGACCAGTCCTTGTCCCGCAGGCCTCTTTTTACATGAACGAACCCACATTGTCTGGAGTGTGGTTTGGGCGAATCCCCGCCCTTGACAACAGGAATCAACATGAGCGAAAGCTTTGCAGAACTTTTTGAAGAAAGCCTGAAATCCCTCGACATGCAGCCGGGCGCCATCATCACCGGCATCGTGGTCGACATCGACGGTGACTGGGTTACCGTCCACGCCGGCCTGAAGTCCGAGGGCGTCATCCCGCTCGACCAGTTCTTCAACGAACAAGGCGAGCTGACCATCAAGGTCGGTGACGAAGTCCACGTTGCGCTGGACGCGGTTGAAGATGGCTTCGGTGAAACCAAGCTGTCCCGCGAGAAAGCCAAGCGCGCTGAATCCTGGCTGGTTCTGGAAGCTGCGTTCAACGCTGAAGAAGTGGTCAAGGGCGTTATCAACGGTAAGGTCAAAGGCGGCTTCACCGTTGACGTCAACGGCATCCGCGCGTTCCTGCCGGGTTCCTTGGTCGACGTCCGTCCGGTGCGTGATACCACTCACCTGGAAGGCAAAGAGCTGGAATTCAAGGTCATCAAACTGGACCAGAAGCGCAACAACGTTGTCGTTTCCCGTCGCAGCGTCCTGGAAGCCGAGAACAGCGCCGAGCGCGAAGCTCTGCTGGAATCCTTGCAGGAAGGCCAGCAAGTCAAAGGTATCGTCAAGAACCTCACCGACTACGGTGCGTTCGTTGACCTGGGCGGCGTAGACGGCCTGCTGCACAT
>MTEW01004219.1_pt2 | contig 56145 bp, 53 predicted proteins | sample 1042681 | NCBI WGS metagenome assembly MTEW01 (sample SAMN06185811, study PRJNA358809) | soil metagenome | isolation source: soil biostimulated with citrate as carbon source | place: India | collected 2015-05-23
CGCCCCCACAGAAAAGCTGCTCCGCCGCAGTCCCATTCACCCCTGTTACTATCTGGCGCCTTGTCCGCAATGGATGGCGCCCGATACACCATGACTTTCCGCATCCTCCTCCTGCTTGGCGCCCTCAGCGCTTTTGGCCCCATGGCCATCGACTTCTACCTGCCCAGTTTCCCGGCGCTCGCCAAAGCCTTCGTCACCGACGTGGAGCATGTGCAGCTCACCCTGGCGTCCTACTTCATTGGCCTGGCACTTGGCCAACTGATCTATGGCCCGCTGGCGGATCGCTTCGGGCGGCGGCCACCGCTGCTGGTGGGGGTGACCATCTTCACCCTGGCTTCGGTCGCCTGCGCCCTGGCGCCCAGCCTGGAGTGGCTGATTGGCGCGCGTTTCGTCCAGGCCCTGGGTGGCTGCGCGGGGATGGTGGTGTCGCGGGCGGTGGTGCGCGATCTCTGCGATCCCATCGCTTCGGCCAAGGCCTTCTCGCAGTTGATGCTGGTGATGGGCCTGGCGCCGATCCTGGCGCCCCTGGGTGGGGGCGTTCTGCTGGAACTGTTCGGCTGGCAGTCGATCTTCTGGGGTCTGACCCTGTTCAGTGCGCTGGTCTTGCTGGGCATCGCCGCCTGGCTGCCGGAGACGCTTTCCAGCGTCACGCCACGCGCGCCGTTGAATGGTGCGCTCGGGCAGTACCGTCGGCTGTTCGGTGACGGGCAGTTTCTCGCCTATGGCATGACCGGCGGTTTCGCCATCGCCGGGATGTTCGCCTACATCGCCGGCTCGCCCTTCGTCTTTATCGAACTCTATGGCGTGCCGCCTGAACACTACGGCTGGCTGTTCGGCTCCAACGCGGCGGGATTCATCCTGGTGGCGCAGATCAATGCCGTGCTGCTCCGTCATCGCGGGCCGTCCTTCTGGATGCGGCGGATGGTCTGGGTCTATCTCGTGTGCGCGTTGGCGCTGTTGGCGGTGTCCAGCCTGCAGACGCCATCGCTGTGGCCGCTGCTGTTACCGCTGTTCGGCTGCATCGCCAGCCTGGGGTGCATCCTGCCCAACGGCTCGGCTTGCGCAATGGCCGGCCAGGGTCAGAACGCGGGTAGCGCCTCGGCGTTGATGGGCAGTCTGCAGTTTGGAGTGGCGGCGGGAGCTGCCGCGCTGGTGGGGTGGCTGCACGACGGCACTGCCATGCCCCTGGCCCTGGTCATCAGCCTGTGCGGCTGCGCGGCAGTCGCCTGTTCGTTGCTGACTTGGCGCCTCGACCGTAACGGCCAGGCGCCCCTGGGTTAACTCGCGATCCGTCTGGACCAGTCCGGTAGGACGTGGGGCGCCTTCAGGCGCTCTTCGAGGACGCTGACGAAGCGGCGTGCTTCGGCCTCGCTACGAAAGCTCACCGCATGCTGGTCAAGGCAGACTTGCCAGCCGGAACCCTGCGGGGTGGCGGTCGGACGGACAAGAATTTTCACCTCGGTCATCTCCCAATCGAATGGCGGGGAAGCTGAGTGTAGACCCGGCCAGATGACAGAAAATGACCTGTATCAAGCAGCCGACTGGTGGTCGATACCGTTCGTCCTAGCCCTGTTCGTCGCTGCTTGATTGGTGCTCTGGGGCGCGCTGGGCAAGGCTTTGCAGCAATTCCTGGTAACGATTCTCGCTCTGCCGCAACGCATCCCGCGCCGACTTCAGGGCGCTGAAATCGATGTCGACGCAGTAGAGCTCCAGCTGGTTGCGCAGGTTGCGCAGCATCAGGTGACTGGAAAACACCGTCACCGGGCTGCCATCGCTGCGTTGCAGGGTCAGCTCGGTGGCGGGCAGGGCTGGGCCACCGATCATCCAGTTGTTGATATCGGCGACCAGTTGCTCGCGCATGGCAGGCGGAATGATGAGGTCCTCGAGATGGCGCCCGATGGCCTGTTCCACCGTGTAGCCGTAGAGCTGTTCACTGGCGCGGTTCCAGTAGATCACCCGGCGCTGACGGTCGTAGCCTTGCACGGCGATGCGTGGCGTCTGCTCGAACAACTGGCGGAAGCGCAGTTCGCTGGCGCGCAGCGCCTCCTCGTCGCGCTTCTGGGTGCTGATGTCCTGCAGTGTGCCGAATGAGCGGCCATCCGGCTGGACCTCGCCGCGCAGGGCCAGCCACACCGTCTGCCGGTCGCTGGGTAGGTTCAGCCGCGCATTCACCGCAAGGGCGGCGCCTTGCTGGAACAACGCTTCGAGGCTGCGTTGCACGTTGCCGCGGTCGGCCGGGTGGAAGCGGTTCAGCAAGTCTTCGAGGCTGTCTTCGTCGCCGCAGCCGAGAATGCGCTGGGCGCCCAGGCTCCAGGCGAATCGATGATCGAACTCCCAATTGCCCAGGGTCGCGTCACGCTGCGCCTGCTCCAGTTGCAGGCTGGTGCGCCTCAGGCCTTGGCGCAGGCGCTCGCGGCCCAGGCGGTGACGGCGCTCGAGGAAGAAGATCAGCACGGCGCTGAACAGTATCAGGACGAAGACGCTGCCCGGCCCCCCGCCAAGGACCAGGAGCCAGGCGCCGGCGCATAACAGGTAAAGGCCTGCGCGAATGGCGGGCCGGGCGACGGTGGGATGCATCCTGAACCCCGGCGGAGCTGAAGCGATGCGGCGTGGCCGGCCGCTGGCGAGACGAGAAAAGCATAGTCCTTCTGCACTCGCCTACCGGACCGTTCGCCAGCGCATCGGCTCGCCGGTCAGTGCCGACTCCACTGTGCAGGCCGGTGCCTGTCATGTAGAAAACGGCTCAGAACCCTTCGAGCACGATCTTGCCCTTGGCCTTGCCACTTTCCAGCAGCGCATGGGCGCGGCGCAGGTTGGTGGCGTTGATGGTGCCGAAGTGCTCGCCTACGGTGGTCTTCAGCACGCCCGCGTCGATCAGTTGGCTGACACGCTCCAGCAGGCGGTGCTGTTCGAGGATGTCCGGCGTCTGGAACATCGAGCGCGTGTACATGAACTCCCAATGCAGGGACAGGCTCTTGCGCTTGAGCTTGGCCACGTCCAGCGAAGCCGGGTCGTCGATGAGGCCGAGCCGGCCCTGGGGCGCGAGGGCTTCCACCAACTGATCCAGGTGCTGATCGGTCTGGGTCAGGCTGGCCACGTGGGTGGCCTGGGTGAGGCCAGCGCGGCGCAATTCCTCGGCCAGGGGCTTGCTGTGGTCCAGCACATGGTGGGCCCCCAGTTCACGGACCCAGGCCTGGGTTTCCGGGCGGGAGGCGGTACCGATCACGGTCAGGCCGGTGAGTTGTCGGGCCAGTTGCACCAGGATCGAACCCACGCCACCGGCAGCGCCCACCACCAGCAGGCTCTGGCCCTGGTCGGCCGTGCCCTCGGCAATCTGCAGGCGGTCGAACAGCAGCTCCCAGGCGGTGATGGAGGTCAGCGGCAGGGCGGCGGCCTGGGCGAAATCCAGGCTTTTTGGCATATGGCCGACGATGCGCTCATCCACCCGATGGACTTCCGCGTTGCCGCCCGGACGCGTCAGGTCGCCGGCGTAGAACACGCGATCGCCCGGCTGGAACAGGGTGACGTCGCTGCCCACTGCCTTGACCACACCTGCCACGTCCCAGCCCAGCAACTTGGGTTGACCGGCTTCGGGAGGCGCATTGCGGCGGACTTTGGTGTCCACCGGATTGACCGAAATGGCGCGGACCTCCACCAGCAGGTCACGCGGGCCCGGTTGCGGCTCCGGCAGCAGGATGTCCTGCAGGGACTCGGGGTTGTCGATGGGCAGGTTCTGAAAATAGGCGACAGCTTTCATCGGGATTCTCCGCATGGGTTTGATGCGCCGCATGGTCGGTTATTTCGCTGGCGAGAAAAATCGGCTAGAAAACGACAGTCTTTCAATGAGAATTTGAAAATGCTGCGCCTCGACGACCTCGCCCTGTTCGTCAGCACCGCCGACCACGGTAGCCTCTCGGCCGCCGCCCGCAAGCTGGATGTCTCACCGGCCGTGGCCAGCGCCGCGCTCAAGCGCCTGGAGCAGCAACTGGAGGTGCGCCTGTTCGTCCGCTCCACCCGCAGTCTGCGCCTGACACCCGAGGGCGAACAGTTCCTCGTCCATGCGCGCAACGCCCTGGCCAGCCTGGAAGAGGGGCAGCGGCAACTGGCGGGCGGCCGTGAAGACATCGCGGGAGTGCTGCAGCTGTCGGTGCCTTCGGATTTCGGCCGCAATGTGCTCGTGCCCTGGCTCGATGACTTCCAGCGTGAGCACCCGCGCCTGGCCATTCGCCTGCACCTCAGCGACCGGGTCGCCGATCTGTTCCGTCAATCGGTGGACATCGCCATCCGTTACGGCGAGCCGGAAGACTCCAGCCTGGTGGCGCTGCCCCTGGTCGCCGCCAATCGACGGGTGCTGTGTGCCTCCCCCGAGTACTTCGCCCGACATGGCCGGCCGCAGCAGCCTGAGGACCTGGCGGGGCACAACTGCCTGCTCTACCAGTTGGGCGGGCGCGTGCATGATCGCTGGAGCTTCAGCGAGGGCCGGCGCGAGCAAGTGGTGGCCGTGAGCGGCAACCGTGTCTGCGACGATGCCGATGTCGTGCGGCGCTGGGCACTGGCCGGACAGGGGGTCATCTATAAGTCCTGGCTTGATGTGGCCGGGGATATCCGGGCCGGGCGCCTGGAACTGGCCCTGCCGCAGTACCGTGGACAGGCCACTCCGCTGAACCTGATCTGCGCCCACCGGGCCCAACTCAGCAAGCCGGTACGGCTGCTCCGCGAGTTCGTCCAGATTCGCTGCGCCACGCTGCTCGTCGGCGCGCCCTGGAGCTGAGTGTCGGTCGCGGCAATGCCGGCGTCTGATCGTCGAATTGCTCGGGCCTGAGGTTCCGCTATCGTCTGGATAAGCCGTGGCCTGCGTGGAGACTCCCGTGGCTGATTTGTATCCGACCTGCCTGAATCCTGCCGGGCCCGCGCCCGGTGCCTGCCGTGGGAGTGCCGGCTGATGCTGCGTAACCGCGAGCCTGGTGCTTTCATGCCGACCCTGCTGCTGGTCTTCAGCGGTTACCTGCTGCTGGCCTGGGGGGCTGTCTGGTTGTCTCGCCAGCCCGGCAGCATTGCCACCCTCTGGTACGCCAACGCGTTCACCGTGGCCTTGCTCTGGGACCAACCGCTGCGCCGCTGGGCGCCCTTGCTGGCGGTGGCGATGCTCGCCGACCTGCTGGCCAACCTGGCCTTCGGCGATGAGTTTTTCCGGGCGGCGAGCTTCATCCCGCCCAACCTGCTGGAAGTGCTGCTGGCGGCGTCCCTGTTGCGAGTCAGCGGCGCGGCATTGCGAATGAATGAAAGCCCCGGGGCCTTCCTCCAGTTCATATTCTTCGGTGCCCTGCTGCCGCCATTGATGGGGGCCAGCCTGGGCGCCAGCATCCTCGCCTGGCAGGGGCTGGATTCCTTCGAACGGGGCTGGATGTACTGGGTCGAAGGCGCCATGCTCGGCGCCGTCTCGGTGCTGCCCCTGGCCGTCTGGTTGCGCCAGCACAGCGGCTGGGAACTGATCGGCGAGCGCCGCCACCACGAACTGCTGCTCTACGTGGGACTGGTGCTGCTGGGCACGCCCTTCGCCCTGCTGCTGTTGCCATTCCCCTTCGTCTACCTGTCCCTGCCGCTGATAATCGCCGCGGTGCGGCTGACCTTCGCCAGCACCGCGCTATTGGTGGCGCTGACCTCGGTGAGCGGCGGGCTGATCATCGCCATGGGCATGCTCCCGTTGCCGGTTCCGCAGGAGGGCTTACGCGACCTGCTGATCTACCTGCCGCTGCTCCTGGCGCTGTTGCCGGCTCTGCTGCTGGCCTCGGCGCTGGAGCAACTGCGCCGGCGTCGGCGCGAACTGGCGGCCAGCGAGTCACGCTTCCGCGACGCCATGGATCACTCCGCCATCGGTATGGCCCTGGTGGGGCTGGATGGCCGCTGGCAGCGGGTCAACCGGGCACTCTGCGACATGCTCGGTTACTCGGAGGAGGAGCTTTCCAGCCTGAACTTCCAGGACGTCACCCACCTCGACGACCTGGAAGGCGATCTCGAACTGGTACGCGAGGTTCTCTCCGGGCGGCGTCACAGCTACCGCCTGGAAAAGCGCTACCTGCACAAGAGCGGGCGGGAAATCTGGGGGTTGCTGGCGGTTTCCCTGGTGCGCGATCACGAAGGCGAGCCGCTGTACTTCATTGCGCAGATCGAGGATATCGACCGGCGCAAGCGTGCCGAGGAGCGCGAGGCGGAACTGGCGCGCCGCTATTCGGTGGCGACCGAGGCCAGCGGTGTCGGTGTCTGGGAGTGGGACCTGGTCAACGATCGCCTGCTCTGGGACGAGGGCATGTATCGCCTGTATGGCCGCAGCCTGGGTGATGAACTGTCCTTCGCCGACTGGCGGGCCCACTTGCACCCGGACGATGCCAATCGCGCCGAACGCGAAGTGCTGGCTGCACGGGAAGGCAGCCGGCGCCTGGACATCGAATTCCGTATTCGTCGTGGCGACGGCGACCAGCGGGTGCTGAAGGGCCATGCGCGACTGGTCTGCGATGCCAATGGCCAGCCGCTGCGCATGGTCGGCACCAACTGGGACGTCAGTGAGCTGCACCAGCTTGCCGAGCGCCTGCGTGATGAGCGCGAGCGCCTGCAGGTGACCCTCGATGCCATTGGCGACGGCGTCATCACTGCCGACCTGGAAGGCCGGGTCAGCTTCCTCAATCCGGTGGCCGAACGCCTCAGTGGCTGGAGCAGCGACGAGGCCCGGGGTCTGCCCATCGAACAGGTGCTGCTGCTGGAAGGGGAGGATGGGCGGCTGGTGCCCAACCCCGTGCGCGACTGCCTGGAGCGCGGCTGCGCGGCCAGTCTCCAGGGCCTCGCCTCACTGCGTCACCCGGCCGGGGGCACCATCGCCCTGCGCGGCCAGGCAGCCCCCATGCGTGCAGGCGACGGCACCCTGCTCGGCAGTGTGCTGGTGCTCACCGACGTCAGCGAAGCCCGCGCCATGCAGAAGCATCTGCGCTACGCCGCCACCCACGATGCCCTGACCGGCCTGCTGAATCGTTCGGCCTTCGAAGATGCCCTCGCCGAAAGCTGTCGCGAGGTCACGCAGAACGATGGCAACAGCGTGCTCTGCTTCATCGATCTGGACCGCTTCAAACAGGTCAATGACAACGCCGGTCACGCTGCCGGGGACGAGCTTCTGCGCCAGCTCGCCAGGCTGATGCAGGCCCAGGTCCGCGCGGGTGACCAGTTGGCCCGCCTGGGTGGCGACGAATTTGCGCTGATCCTGCGCAGTTGCCCCTTGCCCCAGGCAGAACTGCTGGCGGCGCGGCTGATCGCCCAGATCCAGGGCGTGGTGCTGGAGTGGGAGGACCGGGAGTTTCGCGTGGGCGCCAGTGTTGGAATCGCCTGCATCCACAGCGCCAACGCTCAGCCTGCGGAGCTTCTGAAACAGGCTGATACAGCTTGCTACCGGGCCAAGCATGCAGGAAGGGGGCAATTCGCGGTCGAACATCGCTGAGAACGGCAGGCCGGCAATGACAGCCAGCAGGGCCTGACCTACGCTCCATTGTCATGGCGATGAATGAGAACGCCTTGCAATGTCCCCCGCATTACCACGTACGAATCGAGGTCGATACCATGCGTAAGCTGCTCCTTCTTTCCCTGGCCCTCGTCAGCCCCCTGACCTTCGCCAAGACCGAGTGCACCACTGCCGACAAATCCACCTGGCAGGACCAGGCCAAGTTCCAGGAAGACCTCAAGGCCCAGGGCTATGACATCAAGAAGTTCAAGGTGACCGAGGGTAACTGCTACGAGATCTACGGCTGGGACAAGGACAAGCGCAAAGTCGAGATCTACTTCAACCCGGTCGACGGCAAGGTGGTCAAGCAGGAGATCGAGGACTGATCCGTGAGCACCGAAACCGTTCGCCTCTGGGACCCGGTGGTGCGAATCGGCCACTGGTCCCTGGTGGCCGCCTTCATCGGTGATTACTTTCTCAACGAGGCGGGCGACGGCTGGCACCGCTGGCTCGGCTATTACGCCGTGGCGGTGGTGCTGGTGCGGCTGGTGTGGGGCTTCGTCGGCCCCGCATCTGCGCGCTGGGCGGATTTCTCGCCGCGTCCTTCACAGCTGGCGGCCCATGCCAGGGCGCTGCTGACTGGAGGCCACCTGCACCGCATGGGGCACTCGCCCCTGGGCGGGCTGGTGATGATCCTCATGCTGCTGCTGATGTTCGGTCTCGGCGTCACCGGTTTCCTGATGGAAGAAGTGGACTACTTCTGGGGCGAGGATCTACCCCGTGACATCCATGTCTTCATGGCCGATAGCCTGTTCTGGCTGGCCTGCCTGCACGTGCTGGCCGCGCTGGTGGAAAGCGTGCGCCTGCGCGAGAACCTGCCCTGGTCCATGGTGACGGGGCGACGCAAGGTGCTTCGCGACTGAGGGCCGCATCGCGGCCCTTTTCGTAGGCATTTCCTTTGTAGGGGCGAATTCATTCGCCCCTACAGGTTTTTTTGCCACCGATGCATGCGTCCGGACGATCCGTCTTTTCCTGACGCGCGGGTCAAGTTAGAATGCGCGCCGTCGTCGGCCAGGGGGCCGCGACATGGGTTCCCTCACCCCATCGGCAAAAAGGATGCAAATCACCATGCCCGCTGAAACGCCCTCGATCTGGCGCCCGGCCCTGACCGGCCTGATCGCTTTCCACATCCTCATCATCATCGCCAGCAACTACCTGGTGCAGCTGCCCATTACCCTGTTCGGCTGGCACACCACCTGGGGCGCGTTCAGCTTTCCCTTTATCTTCCTGGCCACCGACCTCACTGTCCGCCTGATGGGCAAGGTAGCGGCGCGCCGCGTCATCGCGCGGGTCATGGTGCCGGCGCTGCTGGCGTCCTATGTGGTGTCGGTCCTGTTCCAGGAAGCGAGCTTCCAGGGCTTCGCCGCTCTCGGCGAGTTCAACCTGTTCGTCGCGCGGATTTCCCTGGCCAGCTTCCTCGCCTACGTACTGGGGCAGGTGCTGGATATCCAGGTCTTCGACCGTCTGCGGCAGATGCGCCAGTGGTGGATAGCCCCGGTGGCCTCCACCATCGCCGGCAACCTGCTGGATACCTTCGCTTTCTTCTCCGTGGCCTTCTGGCGCAGCGACAACCCCTTCATGGCGGCGAACTGGGTGGAAATCGCTACCGTCGACTATGGCGTCAAGCTGGCTATCAGCCTGGTGCTCTTCGTGCCGCTCTACGGCATGTTGCTGGGCAGCATCCTGCGCTTGCTGACGCCGCGTCCGGCAGCATCTCTGTAGAAATCGCTAAAGCCTATGCGGTAGGGTGCGCCGTGCGCACCAGCGGTTCGACAGAGTGCCGAAGCCGGTGCGCACAGCGCACCCTACGAATTCAGCGGCTGCCTTATTTGATCAGCCGCGCATCCAGACTGTTCTGCGCCAGGCGCTTGGCCTGGTCCTCGGTCATGCCCAGGTGCTCGTGCAGGGCGGCGAAGTTTTCGGTGACGTAGCCGCCGAAGTACGCCGGATCATCGGAGTTCACCGTCACCTTCACGCCGCGCTCCAGCATGCCGAGGATGTTGTGCTGGCGCATGTGGTCGAACACGCAGAGCTTGATATTGGACAGCGGGCAGACGGTCAGCGGGATCTGTTCATCGATGATGCGTTGCATCAGGCGCTCGTCTTCGACGGCCCTTACGCCGTGGTCGATGCGCTCGATCTTGAGCAGGTCCAGGGCTTCCCAGATGTATTCCGGAGGGCCTTCCTCGCCGGCGTGGGCAACGGTGAGGAAGCCTTCGGCGCGGGCACGGTCGAACACGCGCTGGAACTTGCTCGGCGGATGCCCCTTTTCCGAACTGTCCAGGCCGACGGCGATGAAGGCGTCGCGGAAAGGCAGCGCCTGATCGAGAGTCTTCTGTGCCTCGTCTTCGGAGAGGTGGCGCAGGAAGCTGAGAATCAGCCCGGAGCTGATGCCCAGTTGCTCGCGACCGTCTTCCAGGGCCTGACGGATACCGGACAGCACCACCTCGAAGGGGATGCCGCGATCGGTGTGGGTCTGCGGGTCGAAGAACGGCTCGGTGTGGATCACGTTCTGAGCCTTGCAGCGTTCGAGGTAGGCCCAGGTGAGGTCGTAGAAATCCTGCTCGGTGCGCAGCACATCGGCGCCGGCGTAGTAGAGGTCGAGGAACTCCTGCAGGTTGTTGAAGGCGTATGCCTTGCGCAGGGTTTCCACATCAGCCCAGGGCAGCACCACCTTGTTGCGTTCGGCCAGGGCGAACAGCAATTCGGGCTCCAGTGAACCCTCCAGGTGCAAGTGCAGCTCGGCCTTCGGCAGGGCATTCAGCCATTCGTACATGGTGGATTCTCTTCATCAGGCGGGGATGGCGGAAAGTTTACCTGTTGTTTGGGCAGATTCATTCGCCAGGGACGGCTGCTCTTGGTCTGGCTGGTTTTGTTCGTTTTTTGATCAGTGCTCCGCAAGGCTCGCCAGCCCTGGGCTGCGCCGGATACTCCCAAGCTTATCCACAGCCTTTTCCCCGTTGGGCGTGGACAACGGCGGACCTGCCGAGCGCGTGCTGCGCTGCATGGGGGCGCGGAGGAATGCACCGCAAATCAGATGCTTAGGTTAGGGGCAGGGATAAGCCGACTACTGGGCAAAAAGCGAACAGTTCTCGCTAAGCCGCGCCACAGCAGCCTTCCAGCGAAAAGCCCACGAGTTATCCACAGCGGGTTCCACAGAAAATGTGGGTGGTATTCGATAGGGTCAGACCCGCTTTACTTCCAACCGTCCCCGGCTGATATCTCGCAGGACTTGCTCGAACCCGGCAATGCGGCCCTCGGGCAGGGCCAGGATCAGCTCGGCGCCTTCGGCATCGAAGCGTTCACTTTCCACCAGCACTTCGAACTCGGCGAGGCGCGCTTTCAGTAACGGCAGTTCAGCAAAACCGGGGTGACAGCTGATGCGGCTGCGCGCCACCAGTTCCACGCGCTGGCCACCTTGCAGGCATTTGGCGGCGCTGCCGCCATAGGCGCGGGCGAGGCCGCCGGTGCCGAGCTGGATGCCCCCGTAATAACGGATCACCAGCACAGCGACCTGGTCGCAATCCTGGCCTTCGATCGCCGCGAGGATGGGACGGCCGGCGGTGCCACCGGGTTCGCCGTCGTCACTGAAACGGTACTGGTTGCCCAGCTTCCAGGCCCAGCAGTTATGCGATGCGCCGGGCTCGGACAGGCGTGCGATGAAAGCCTGCGCTTCCTCGACGCTGGCCACTGCAGCGGCGTGGGCGATGAAGCGGCTCTTCTTGATCTCCTCGCGGTACTCGGCGGGAGCGGACAGGGTGAACGGCATCAGGCGGTCGCGGGCGGAGTCAGGCCGCAACCCTTGAGGATGATCTGGATGAGGTTCTGCGTGGCTGCTTCGAAGTCTTCCTTGGTCAGGCGCTTGCGGCCGGTGACGCGGCAGATCTGGGTGTTGAAGTCGGCGTAGTGCTGCGTGCTGCCCCAGAGCAGGAAGATCAGGTTGACCGGGTCCACCGGGTCCATCTTGCCGGCGGCGATCCAGGCTTCGAACACACCTGCGCGACCCTTGAACCAGGTCCGGTAGTCCTGATCGAAGTGCTCGGCCAGGCAGCCGCCGCCGCTGATGATCTCCATGGCGAAGATCTTCGAGGCCAGCGGGTGACGCCGGGAGAACTCCATCTTGGCGCGAATGTAGCGGGCCAGCGCCTCGGCCGGGTCATCTTCGGCGGTGAGGGCGTTGAAGGTGCTGTCCCAGAGTTCCAGGTGGTTGCTCAATACCGCGATATACAGCCCCAGCTTGTTGCTGAAGTAGTAATGCAGGTTGGCCTTGGGCAGCCCGGCGCGCACGGCGATGGTGTTCATGCTGGTGCCTTTGAATCCGTGGCGGGCGAATTCTTCCTCGGCGGCCGCAAGTATCAGTTCTTCGTTCTTCTGACGGATGCGTCCAACGGGTTTCGCGGAAGGATTCGGGCTGTGGGCGGGCACCAGTGAGGTCATAGGCTTCCTGATTCTTATAGGTAAATGGCGTCTGCACAGATACCCCAAGCCTGGCCTGTCCGACAAGCCAAAACTGTTGCGCCGGTCAGGTTATCGACGGATTTTTTGGGACTGCACCGAAATGGGGCTTGAGCGTACAGGGGTGGAGGTCAAGTCGTTGCGGCCAGCGCTTCCAGGAAGCTCTCCAGCACCAGGTGCGGCCGGCGACCCTTACGGGTTACCGAGGCCAGCGACAGATCATAGAAACGGCTCGCCGGTTTCAGTGCTCGCAGGCGCCCCTGTTGCACCCAGAAGGTGGCGTAGTGGTCCGGCAGGTAGCCGATGTAGCGCCCGGTGAGGATCAGGAAGGCCATGCCCTCGCGGTCCGAGGCGCTGGCCGTGCTGGTGAGCACCTGATAGTGCAACTGGATATCTGCCGGCAGACGGAAGGTGGGGGCGATGGCGTCTTGCTCATTCAGGCGCTCGTCGCTCAGTTGCGCGTCGTCGGCATAGAACAGCGGGTGGCCGACGGCGCAGTAGAGCAGCGAGCGCTCGCTGTACAGCGGCTGGTACTCCAGGCCGGAGAGGGCGGCGGTCTGCGGTACCACGCCGACATGCAGGCGCCCGTCGAGCACCCCTTGCTCCACTTCGCTGGGTGGCGTCATGCGGATGTTGATCTGCACATCCGGCCCGAGGGTCTTGAGGCGGGCGAGGGCGTTGGTGATGCGCATGTGCGGCAGGGTCACCAGGTTGTCGGTGAGGCCGATGTTCAGCTCGCCGCGCAGGTGCTGGTGCAGGCCGTTGACCTCGGTCCGGAAGGTCTCCAGCGATGCCAGCAACTGCATGGACGACTGGTACACCTCGCGGCCTTCCTCGGTCAGGGCGAAACCGGCACGGCCGCGCTGGCACAGGCGCAGGCCGAGGCGTTGCTCCAGGTCGCTCATCTGCTGGCTGATGGCCGAGCGACCGATACCCAGGACGCTCTCGGCAGCGGAGAAGCCGCCGCATTCCACCACGCTGCGGAAGATGCGCAGCAGGCGGATGTCGAAATCGCTGACCTGCGCCAGCGGCTCGGGGCGGCGGCTGCTCATGGTTTAGTAACCTCTGATCTAAAGATAAGTAAAGTTGGATTTTCGTGACTTTATGCCCGTGGCAATGTCGGCAGCAAGTAGCGCGTCGTTCCTCAGAACAAGACACTTTCGAGGCCATACATGAACATGCCGCAGACCGCCCAGCTTCCCCTCGCCAGCCAGCTCAAGCTGGACGCTCACTGGATGCCGTTCTCCGCCAACCGCAACTTCCAGCGCGACCCGCGCCTGATCGTCGCCGCCGAAGGCAGCTGGCTGATCGACGACCAGGGCCGCCGCATCTATGACAGCCTCTCTGGCCTGTGGACCTGCGGCGCCGGACACTCGCGCAAGGAAATCCAGGAAGCCGTGGCCAAGCAGCTCGGCACCCTCGACTACTCCCCGGGCTTCCAGTACGGCCATCCGCTGTCCTTCCAACTGGCCGAGAAGATCGCCAACCTGACCCCTGGCGAGCTGAACCACGTGTTCTTCACTGGCTCCGGTTCCGAATGCGCCGACACCTCGATCAAGATGGCCCGCGCCTACTGGCGCCTGAAGGGCCAGCCGCAGAAGACCAAGCTGATCGGCCGCGCCCGTGGCTACCACGGCGTGAACGTCGCCGGCACTGCCCTGGGCGGCATCGGTGGCAACCGCAAGATGTTTGGCCAACTGATGGACGTCGACCACCTGCCGCACACCCTGCAGCCGGGCATGGCCTTCACCAAGGGCGCTGCCGAAACCGGCGGCGTGGAGCTGGCCAACGAACTGCTGAAGCTGATCGAACTGCATGACGCGTCCAACATCGCCGCCGTGATCGTCGAGCCGATGTCCGGCTCCGCTGGTGTGATCGTGCCGCCGGCCGGCTACCTGCAGCGCCTGCGTGAAATCTGCGACCAGAACAACATCCTGCTGATCTTCGACGAAGTGATCACTGCCTTCGGCCGCATGGGCAAGATGACCGGCGCCGAGTACTTCGGCGTGACCCCGGACCTGATGAACGTGGCCAAGCAGGTCACCAACGGCGCCATCCCCATGGGCGCGGTGATCGCCAGCCGCGAGATCTACCAGACCTTCATGAACCAGGCGACGCCCGAATACGCCGTCGAGTTCACCCACGGCTACACCTACTCCGCGCACCCGGTCGCCTGCGCCGCTGGCCTGGCCGCCCTGGACCTGCTGGAAAAGGAAAACCTGGTGCAGCAATCCGCCGAACTGGCCCCGCACTTCGAGAAAGCCATCCACGGCCTGAAAGGCGCCAAGCACGTCATCGACATCCGCAATTGCGGCCTGGCCGGTGCCTTGCAGATCGCCCCGCGTGACGGCGACGCCATCGTCCGTCCGTTTGAGGCCGGCATGGCCCTGTGGAAGGCTGGTTTCTACGTCCGCTTCGGTGGCGACACCCTGCAGTTCGGACCGACCTTCAACGCCAAGCCGGAAGAGCTGGATCGCCTGTTCGACGCTGTCGGCCAGGCCCTGCAGGGCGTGAATTGATGAGCCAGCGCCCGCAGGCCGTGCCCACCGTGCAGGTGGATAACGACGAGGTCATCGTCACCGAGTGGCGCTTCGCCCCCGGTGCCGAAACCGGTCGCCACCGCCATGGCTACGACTACGTCGTGGTGCCGATGACCAACGGCACCCTGCTGCTGGAAACCCCGGAGGGCGACAAACACGCCCCCCTGGTGGCCGGCCAGAGCTACTTCCGCAAGGCGGGCGTCGAGCACAACGTGATCAACGCCAGCGACCACGAAGTGGTCTTCGTCGAAACCGAATTGAAATAGCGCACGGACTGCCCCCTCTCCCTCTGGGAGAGGGTCGGGGTGAGGGTCATACCCGCCCCTCGGACCTGCCGGCGCCACAAGACAAAAGCCCTACAAGAGACCCCACCCATGAGCCTCATCCCGCACCTGATCAACGGCGAACGCATCGACGACCAAGGCCGCACCGCGGACGTGTTCAACCCGTCCACCGGCGAAGCCCACCGCAAGGTCGGCCTGGCCAGCCGCGCCACCATCCAGCAGGCCATCGACGCCGCCAAGGCCGCGTTCCCGGCCTGGCGCAACACCCCGCCGGCCAAGCGCGCCCAGGTGCTGTTCCGCTTCAAGCAACTGCTGGAAGCCAACGAAGCGGTGATCTCCAAGCTGATCGCCGAAGAGCACGGCAAGACCCTGGAAGACGCCGCCGGTGAACTCAAGCGCGGCATTGAGAACGTCGAGTACGCCTGCGCCGCCCCGGAAATCCTCAAGGGCGAATACACCCGCAACGTCGGCCCGAACATCGACGCCTGGAGCGACTTCCAGCCGCTGGGCGTGGTCGCTGGCATCACCCCGTTCAACTTCCCGGCCATGGTGCCGCTGTGGATGTATCCGCTGGCCATCGCCTGCGGCAACACCTTCATCCTCAAGCCCTCCGAGCGTGACCCGAGCTCCACCCTGCTGATCGCCGAGCTGTTCCATCAGGCCGGCCTGCCCAAGGGCGTGCTGAACGTGGTCAACGGCGACAAGGAAGCCGTGGACGCGCTGATCGAAGCGCCGGAAGTCAAAGCCCTCAGCTTCGTCGGCTCGACCCCGATCGCCGAGTACATCTATGCCGAAGGCACCAAGCGCGGCAAGCGCGTGCAAGCCCTCGGCGGCGCGAAGAACCACGCGGTGCTGATGCCCGACGCCGACCTCGACAACGCCGTCAGCGCACTGATGGGCGCGGCCTACGGCTCCTGCGGCGAGCGCTGCATGGCCATCTCCGTGGCCGTGTGCGTGGGCGACCAGATCGCCGATGCGCTGGTCGAGAAGATCGTTCCGCAGATCAAGAGCCTGAAGATCGGTGCTGGCACCAACTGCGGCCTGGACATGGGCCCGCTGGTCACCGCCGCTGCCCGCGACAAGGTGGTCGGCTATATCGATGACGGCGTGGCCGCTGGTGCCAAGCTGGTGGTGGACGGCCGTGGCTACCGCGTCGCCGGTCATGAAGACGGTTACTTCGTTGGCGGCACCCTGTTCGACAACGTCAAAGCCGACATGCGCATCTACCAGGAAGAGATCTTCGGCCCGGTGCTCTGCATCGTCCGCGTCGGCAGCCTGGAAGACGCCATGCAGCTGATCAACGACCACGAGTACGGTAACGGCACCTGCATCTTCACCCGCGACGGCGAAGCCGCCCGCCTGTTCTGCGACGAGATCGAAGTGGGCATGGTCGGCGTCAACGTGCCGCTGCCGGTACCGGTGGCCTACCACAGCTTCGGCGGCTGGAAGCGCTCGCTGTTCGGCGACCTCCACGCCTACGGCCCGGACGGCGTACGCTTCTACACCCGCCGCAAGGCCATCACCCAGCGCTGGCCGCAGCGCGCCAGCCACGAGGCGGCGCAGTTCGCTTTCCCCAGCAACGGCTGAGTGATGCGTTGAACCAAAAGCCCCGGCAATCGCCGGGGCTTTTGTTTCGCCTTTCTAGACGCACATTGCAGTTTTCAGGTTGGTGGTTACTATAACCACCAAATCCACGCCAAGGACTGGACGTGAACAGCCGACAACTCATGGAACTGATCGAGGCCGATGGATGGTTTCTGGTCAGGACACGGGGTAGTCACCATCACTTCAAGCACCCGACGAAGTCGGGTCTGGTGACGATCCCGCACCCGAAGAAAGACCTGCTGCCCCGGACGGCGGCGAGCATTCTCAAACAGGCCGGACTTAAGTGAGCCAGTCGCATCCACTCCCGAGGAGCCACGTCATGCTTTACCCGATCGCAATCCTTCCCGGTGATGACGGCCACGCCTGGGGGGTGGAGGTTCCTGACTTGCCTGGCTGCTTCTCCGCAGGGGACGACCTGGACGATGCGATGGCCATGGCGCGGGAAGCCATCGAGGGTCACCTGGAGATTCTGGCAGAGGAGGGCGCACCGATTCCGGTGGCGAGGAAGGTGACCTTCCATGCGGCCAATCCGGAGTTTGTCGGCAGTACCTGGGCGCTGGTGGATATCGACGTGACCCGCTACATGGGCAAGGCGGAGAAGCTGAACATCACGCTGCCGGGGTATCTGCTCAATCGTATCGATGAGTATGTGCGCAGCCATCCGGAGCAGAAGAGCCGCTCGGGGTTTCTGGCGGCAGCGGCGTTGCGGGTGTTGCAGGAGGGGTGATGCCTGCGTAGGAGCGAGCTTGCTCGCGAAGTTGTTGCGTCACATCGCCAGCAAGCTGGCTCCTACCCCAGGAGCAAACGGCTCACACCTTCCGCACGAACTCCGATTTCAGCTTCATCGCGCCGATGCCGTCGATCTTGCAGTCGATGTCGTGGTCGCCGTCGACCAGGCGGATGTTCTTCACCTTGGTGCCGACTTTCACCACCAGGGACGAGCCTTTGACCTTGAGGTCCTTGATCACGGTGATGGTGTCGCCGTCCTGCAGGACATTGCCGACGGAGTCTTTGATCACCTTGTCGTCGCTTGCTTCGGCAGCGGCATCGGCGGACCACTCATGGGCGCACTCCGGGCAGATCAGCATGGCGCCGTCTTCGTAGGTGTATTCGGAGTTGCATTTGGGACAGGGCGGCAGGGTGCTCACGGTTTACCTCGACTTCGGTGTCACGAAAAACCATGGATTGTATAGGGTTTTGCTATCGCTCCGCTCCGTTTCTGCGATTTCGTATGTCAGATGTATCGGATGCATCATCGACCTGAGCCTATCCAAATCTTTTAGGCTGCTAGTCTCCCAGCTCGGATAAATCGCGGGCCTCTGCAGGTAACTACGAGTGGCTGGAATATGAGTGACGCCGTTCCCAATGAACTGACCCTGCCTGGGTCGGCCAGGGCATCGATCAAGCATCAGCGTCCGCGCTGCATCTGGCTGACCGGCCTGTCAGGCTCGGGCAAGTCCACCCTGGCCAATGCGCTGGAAGTGGAGCTCAACGCCCGTGGTCTGCACACCTATGTATTGGATGGCGACAACCTGCGCGGCGGCCTGTGCCGGGATCTCGGCATGTCGGCGGAGGATCGCCGCGAGAACATCCGGCGTATCGCCGAGGTGGCGCGGCTGATGGTGGACGCGGGGCTGGTGGTGATCGTGTCGGCGATCTCGCCATTCCGCGCCGATCGCGAGGCTGCGCGGCAGATGTTCGCGCCCGGGGAGTTTTCCATCGTCTACGTCAGTACCTCGTTCGACGCCTGTGCCCGCCGCGACCCCAAAGGGCTGTACCGGGCGGCACTGGAAGGGCGTATTCGTAACTTCACCGGTCTGGACAGCCCCTACGAACCGCCACTCGATGCGGACTGGGAAGTGGACACCGAGGCGACCGCGCTGCCACGGGCAATCCACGACCTGCTCGGGTTCGTGCTGAGCAACTGAGGCTCATGGCGTGTCGGGGCTCGGGAATGCCCAATACGCCCGTCTTGGTAAAGCGCCCGGTTCTCCAGAACCTCGACCCAAATTGCCGCGCAAGACGTAGGGCGCGTTCTGGACCGGATGGCGTGCATGGGGAGTGTTTCCTGCGGGAAAGCGTGACTTGAAGTAAAGATCAGGCCCGCACGCGCGTGCCCACAATTTCTGTGGAATGAGCTGTGGATATCTTCTGGATGAATGGCCGTGGGGCGCGTGCCTGATGGGTTGGAGCCGGTTGCTCGTTTCCTGTTCGTCCGGGGTGCAACCCGCTCTGCCAGCCTGCCTGGGGCAGATACCCACGGAATCTGTGGGGCAAGTTGTGGATAGCTTTGGGGTGGATCGCTGCAGGTCTTGGAATGCGTGGCTTCCAGAAGGGTGCTTGGATTTTGCTCAGGTATCTTCGGCCGTTTGGGCAGCGGGTTGCGACAGTTCTGAAATTCGCGAATGAATTCGCTCCCAAAGGTCCGGCAAGTTCCTGGTGGGAGGGCATGCGTTGCCCACAAAAACTGTGGGTCGCTCTGTGGATATCTTCGGGATAAATCTCGCTGCGGCCCATGGGAGTGGGGCTGGAAGCGCTTGCTCGGTTTTTCGGCGTCAGTCGTATTCGGCTGCGGTGTGATCGCCCAGCAGACGACGCTGCCGGGGTGTGCAGGCAGCCAGTACTTCGGGGTTGAAGTGAAAGGCGAGGTAAGGCGAAAACTTCTGCGCCACCATACGCCGGCCGTAATGCACCTGCAGCAGGTAGCGCGTGCGGTCGGTCGTGCGGTTGCGGCTGCCGGCGTGCCAGAGTTCGCTGCGGAACATCAGTACGTCGCCGGCTCTGCACAACACGGCTTCGGCAGGTTGTCCGCGCCAATCGCGTTCGTCCGCGCGGGGCTTGCGTCCGGCACGGTGGCTGCCAGGAATGACCAGGGTGGGGCAGAGGTCGGCGTCGATATCGTCGAGGTAGATATGCGCGGTGCATATCTGCATTGGCAGCGCGAAAGTCGGGTCGGCCAGCAGGCTCTCCGGCAGTTCCATGATCAGGTGATCCACATGCAGGTCGCCACCGATGAACCCGGGGTGATTGCGCCAGGCGGTCATGCCGATCAGGTGGCAGTCGTCGCCGAGGGCCGCCTCTGCCAGTTCGATGACCCCGGGCAGATCGAGATACCGCAGCCATTCCGGACCGCGGTTGAACACGCATTTGAAGTGGTCGTCCACAAGGCCGCAGTAATCCCAATGGATGGGCTGGAGCTGGTCGATCAACCGGCGCAACGAGAATACGGCGGCGACGTCGAGCACGCCGGGAAGCAGGGTGAAACCCTGCTCGTGCAGGGCACGGAGATGCTTGGCGGTGGACATGGGCATGTCCTCTTTCGCGGATGGCGCTACCTACAAGGGTGGACGTCGCTTTTTACGTCCGCCAACGAGATCAGATTAAGTCCCAAAGGTGGATGGAAGCGCGCCATCCACCCTGCAGGTTCATGCGCTCAGTAGACCCTCGAGCCTGGCTCGCAGCGGCTTGATCTCATCGTTCGTGAGGTTCAGCAGGAAGTCGTTTCTCAGCACTTCGACCAGTTCAGCCGCATCCTCGATCCGACGGCTTTCCACGCGGCCATCGCGGTGGCGCTTGTTGAAGGTGCCGTTGGCCAGTGTGAGGCGCCATTCGCCTTCGCTGCGGGCGGTCATCAGCATCTGCCGGAATACGCTGTTCGGGTGGGTAGAGGTGTACCAGTTGCGCGGAATGCAATCGACCCAGGCGTTCACCTCCGGTCCGAAGCGATAGCAGGCCGCCCAACCGCTTTCCGCACGGAAGTTTTCCAGCTGCACCTCACCGGTTCCGTCGTCCTGGGGGCGCAGGCGGTAGGGCAAGTCGTTGGGCATCTCGCCCGTCAGCGGCACGGCGCGCCAGGGCGTGGCGGAGCCGAAGCCGACGTCCGCCAGGTAGGGCCCTTCGGGCAGCAGCACACGCAGCATCAGGTGGGAAAGCATGGTCTGCGGCGCATCCAGCGGCAGGCCCCAGCGCACCCGGCCCCCCAGCAATTCGAGTTGGTAGCCGAGGGCGAGCAGCAGGCGCGCGAAGAGGTTATTCAGCTCATAGCAGTAGCCGCCGCGCTGGCGCTCCACCACTTTGCTGAACACCGCATCGGCGTCGATGTGGACGGCGCGGTCGAGCAGGACATCGACGTTCTCGAAGGCCACGCGGCGCTGATGAGCGGCGATGAGGCGGTCGAGGCTGGCGAGGTCGGGCTGCTGTGGAGCGGGGGTGTCCAGATGACGCAGGTAGGACTCGGTCTGTTGCGGGTTCAGCGCGTACATGCACGAAGGCTCCATGACGATGACGCCTGGATGCTAGCAGATGACTTCCCATTGACGATGAACGGTAGTTTGGTGTCGTTCTTAATCAACGGTGCATGTAAAAAATAAAAAACTGACGAGTCACTATGTGAGCTTGCGATGCCTTTAAATTCAAGGCTTTGCAAGTCTGCGCGCACTGCAATGAGGCGCGCATTCTGTCGATTTTTTTGCTCATTCACGCGGTAATTGTTTGACATATTTTACGTCTTTGGCAGACTGCGCCTCCGTGGTACCCGCCTGCCTGGCATGGCATCGGGCCCTTCCGCGTCAATAACAAAAACTCCGCCAGTCGAACTCCGGACTCCCAAGGTTTTTTCCGGGCTCGACGAGCGTGCCTCTGGAACAAGAACAAATGCTGATCTGGTTTGTTGCGATCTATCTGCTGATCACTGTCGCTGTCGGCTTCTACGCCTCCACTCGCGTCAAGAACTCCACGGACTTCGCTTCCGGCGGCCGGAGTATGTCTTTCCCCCTGGTCGTGGCGATGGTGTTCGCCACCTGGTTCGGCTCGGAAGCCGTACTGGGCATTCCCGCGACCTTCCTCGAAGAAGGCTTCGCCGGGATCATCGAAGATCCCTTCGGCTCCTTCGGGTGCCTGATGCTGGTGGGCCTGGTATTCGCCCGTCCGCTCTATCGCCTCAACCTGCTCACCATCGGTGACTTCTTCCGCAAGCGCTTCGGCCCGAATGTGGAACTGCTCACCAGCCTGGTGATCATCGCGTCCTATCTCGGCTGGGTCGCGGCACAGCTCACCGCGTTGGGCGTGGTATTCAGCGTGCTGTCCGACGGCGCCCTGACCACCACCCAGGGCATGATGATCGGCACCTTCATCGTCCTGCTGCACACGCTGTTCGGCGGCATGTGGTCGGTAGCGATGACCGACTTCCTGCAGATGATGATCATCGTGGTCGGCCTGTTCTATCTGACCTGGCTCGTCGGTGACATGGCAGGCGGCCCGGCGGCCGTAATCAGCCAGGCCGCGAACGAAGGCAAGTTCACCTTCATTCACGGTACTTCGGCCAAGGACATCGTCGCCTTCCTCGCTGCTGCAGTGACCATGATGTTCGGCTCCATCCCGCAGCAGGACGTGTATGCCCGCGTGATGTCGGCCAAGAGCGAGAACATCGCCGCCCGCGCTTCCATGACCGGTGCCTGCTTCTACCTGTGCTTCTGCATGCTGCCGATCTTCCTTGCCTACTCGGCCAAGATGATCGATCCGGCGATGGTGCAGCATTGGCTGGCCGAAGATTCGCAGATGATCCTGCCGCGCCTGATCCTTGAACGCACCCCGCTGTTCGCTCAGATCATGTTCTTCGGCGCGATCCTCTCGGCGATCATGTCCACCGCTTCTGGCACTCTGCTGGCGCCGTCGGTGACCTTCACCGAGAACATCCTCAAGCGCTTCATCCCCAACATGACTGATCGCCAGGCCCTGATGGCCATGCGTTGCAGCGTGCTGGCGATGACCTTCGCCACTGGCCTGTTCGCCCTGAACTCCAACTCCAGCATCTACGAGATGGTCGGCAACGCCTACAAGGTGACCCTGGTTGCCGCCGCCGTGCCGCTGTTCGCCGGCCTGTTCTGGAAACGCGCCACTACCCAGGGCGCACTCCTGGCGATCTTCGCCGGCCTCGGCTCCTGGGGCTTGTTGGAAATGACTTATCAGGAAACCGACTTCTGGCCGCCGCAACTGGCTGGTCTTCTGTTCAGCTGGCTCGGCATGGTCGTGGGTTCGCTGATGCCGCAACTGGTGCGCAGCCGGGCCGAGATCATCGGCGTGGCTCCCGCCAGCGCCTGATCGCGCCCACGATGAAGAGCCCCGCCCTGTGCGGGGTTTTTTCATGGGCGAAAGGCTGTGCCACGGCCTTGCAGGTTGTGGCTGAGCTAGGCGAAGCCCAACTTAATGGGCTTCGCTGTGCTCTGCGCCGTCGATACTTGTAGGGGCGAATTCATTCGCCATGCAGGCCGAAGGTCTGCCCTACGAGGATGAACGGGGCGGCTACGCCACCCTTGGCGAATGAATTCGCCCCACAAATCAGGCTTCAGGCCACCAGTTCGACGAAGCCGCGCAGCACCGTGAGGCCGACGAACACGGCCATGGCAATCGAGCTGTTACGGGGTACTTCGTTGCAAATGTTGCGGTAATTGATGGGGGTGATGAAGAGCTTCGGCCAGCAGGCGAAGGCGGCGCAGAGGGTGATGAGGGAGAGCAGCGCCAGGCTGGCTGAGAAGTTGAAGGATTCGTCGGAGAACAGGCAGCTGATGGGAATGATGATGCCGAGGGCGATCCAGGCGCTGGAGACCAGTTTCTCACCGCGGGTGTGCGAGGAGGCTTGGGCGCTGTCGCTGGCCATCGGAACATTCCTTTTCTGACTGCAGGCTGGGACTGCCGCGCATTCTCTACCCGCCTTTTCCATGGCGCAAGACAGAAGGGCCCGACATTGTGCCGGGCCCCGCAATCATCAGAAGTGCACCTTGGCCAGCAGGCTGAAGGTGTTCTGGTCGGTGCCGCCGAGGATGTCGTCGCCGAGGAAGCTGTTGTCGTCGATGGCGTACTTGTTCTTCCAGTAGTCGTACTCGACGCCGACATAGAAGTGCTTCACCGCGCTCCAGCCCATGGCCTTGCCCAGGTCGTACTTGATCTGCGGGTTGAAGTGCAGGTTGGCGTGCAGGTCGTTCGGACGGTCGGAAGTAGCGTCCTTGTTGTTCCAGACCCAGTCCATGAAGCCGTCGATCACCACGTCCGAGTTGCCCACCGGAATGGTGTAGGACCACACCGGGGTGACCTGCCACTGGCCGGACGGAGTGTTGGTGATGCCGTCGGGCTTGCGGTAGTAGAAGTTCAGCTGGAAGTAGTCGAAGCCAGGGAGCTTGAGGTCGAAACCCGGGCCGATCAGGTAGTTCTGATTGCGGTTCTCGCCGCGCTCGTAGGTAGTCGCCAGCAGCACATCGCTGATGGGGCCGAATTCCAGCTTCTCGTCGAAGATCTTGCCGAAGGACAGGCGCGGGGAAATCTCGCCGTAGTAGGTGTTCTTGCCGGCGTTGGCATCTTCCTCGCCGTTGTAGTTGATCTGGTCGACGAAAATGAACAGGTCGCCGAAGGTCCAGCCGCTGGCATGCTCGAAGGTGAAGGTCTGTTGGATTTCAGGATTGATCTGGAAATCCTTGCCATAGAGGTAGGTCAGGCTGTTGTCCTGCCAGAGGAGGGGGCCGTCGGCCACGGCATTGCCGGCCGCCAGGAGGCCGCCAGCGAGCATCAGGGTGGGAAAAACGCGGTTCATCGGGTTGGGCTCCAGTGGTTTTTAGCTGTGTCTATCTGCGTAGAACTTGTCTGATTGGTCAGGCATGCCGGCGAGCAAAATGAGCGAGGGGAGGCTCTTGGCAAATGACCGGGCGCGCGATTATCGGGTGATGGCGGCGTTTTTCAAGCGGTTGTGCGAAGTTCGCCAGGCTTTCCCGACTGCTGGAAGCTGACCAGATGCACAACTATGGGGTGTTGGCGGATGGGGTGCCGGCTCCCTACCGCACGACGGGTGTGAGGGCTGCGAGGGGGCGTCCTTCCAGTCGCTGAACTCAGCCGTTCGTCAGAACCCCATGGGCAAGGGCGGATCGTTCGCCGGAACAGGGCGTAAGCCGCATGCCAGAGCGGTTCCTGCGGGCTGGCCCGGGTGGGCTCGTGAAATATCTTGAAATAGGGCGTGAGGAGGGTTTCCTGGCTCTGGGGACTGGTAACCCAGAAGTGGGTGAAAAGTGGGTGGGGAATTGGGGGATTCGCGGCCCCGCCGTTCGGCGGCCGCTGAACGGTAGGGCCGCGAATCTCGGGGCCTGCGCTATAACTACCCGCAGTCGGCGCAGGAGTTGCCGACCCGGCCGGAGGCTCCTTTATACGCCCGCCTTGCGAGCGATCCGACGGTCACACACGGGGAGGTTTCGAATGAAGATGGCGCTGGTGAGCAAGCCCTTCAATCTGTTCCGCTGGTTTTCCCTGGTGAGCCTGGTGATCATCGTCGCGGTGGCCGTCCTGCTCGGCTCGGCCGCGACCCGCTTCCTCATGCGCGAGAGCATCGACCGCGATGCCATGCTCAGCGCCCAGTTCATCAAGTCCATCGCCGATGTCGAAGTCATCCACGGCAACTTCTCCCCCGGCCTGACCCTCGGTGAATTCCTCGACAAGCGCGTCGATGGCGCGCGCCTGGGCGTCTCCCACGAACAGTTGGTGAAATCCCACGAAGAGTTCTTCGACCACATCGTGCGCCTGCCCGATGTGCTGCTGGCCAATGTCTATGCGCCCGATGGCGTGGTGATCTGGTCGACCAATCCGAAGCTGGTGGGAGGCCACTCGCTGGAGCACGCCAAGCTTAGCGAAGCGGTCAGCAGCCGCAACACGGTGACCACCGAGCATCACGGCCCCGATGCCTGCCCGGCGGAAGATTTTTTCATGCGCGTGCCACACAGCCTCTATCTGGAAAGCTTCATCCCGCTGGTGGACAGCCGGGGCGAAGTGCTCTCGATCATCGAGATCTACAAGGAACCGGTGGACCTGGTCGCCCGCATGAACCGTGGACTCGTGCTGCTCTGGATCGCCACGGCAGTGGGCGGCGCAGTCATCTACCTCAGCTTGTTCTGGTTCGTGCGCCACGCCTCGCGCCTGGTGGACGACCAGCAGCGGCAACTGGTGGAGAACGAAACCCTGGCCCTGCTCGGCGAGATGTCCACCGCTGTCGCCCACAGCCTGCGCAACCCGCTGGCGTCCATCCGTTCCAGCGCCGAACTGGCGCTCGAAGTGGACCCGGGACCGCTGCACAAGAACCTGGGCGACATCATCACCCAGGTTGATCGCATGTCGAAGTGGGTGCGCGAGCTGCTGCTGTCGGCGCGTCCGCTGGCCGGCGACCAGGAGCCGGTGGACCTCACCAATGCCCTGGAGGAAACCCTCACCGCCTATGAGCCGCAGATCCGCCATGCCGGCATCGAAGTCCACTGGCAGACCCGCGACGCACCCAAGGTGGTCAGCCACCCGGTACTCCTGCAACAACTGCTGGGTAGTGTCCTTTCCAACGCCATCGAGGCCATGCCGCGCGGCGGTCGACTGGCCATCCGACTGGAACCGGATGCGCAGCGCCGGTTGCTGACCCTGACCGTCAGCGACACCGGCAGCGGCATGTCGCCGGCCATGCTGGAGATGGCTTTCAAACCTTTCCATACCACCAAGCGTGGCGGTCTGGGCGTCGGCCTGGTGCTGGTGCGCAAGATCGTCGAACGCTTCGGTGGCGCAGTCAGCATCGATAGCCGGGAAAATTCCGGTACCAACGTGCACCTGACCTTCAGGGCCACGGCAGGGGGATAACAACAGATGGGCAACAGCATTCTGATTGTCGAAGACGACGAAATCCTCGCCGACAACTTCTGCACTTACCTGCAACGACGCCAGTTCGACGTCATGGTCTGCAGCTCCGCCGAAGAAGCGCTGCCCATCATCGAGGCGCAGCACCCGGACCTGGTCCTTACCGACTATTGCCTGCCCGGCATGAGCGGTTGCGACCTGATCAGCCGGGCCCGCGCGATGGACGAGCAGCTCAAGGTCATCATGATTACCGGCCACGGCAACGTGCAGGGCGCGGTGGAAGCCATGAAGGCCGGCGCCAGTGACTACCTGACCAAGCCGGTGGCGCTCGCCGAGCTGAAGCTGGTAGTGGACAAGGTGCTGGAAGCGCGGCGACAGGAGCAGCGCCTGTCCTTTTACCAGCAGCGGGAAGCCCAGGACTCCGGGCTCGCCGGGCTGATAGGCGACTCCGAACCCATGCGTACCATGAAGGACATGGTCCGCCAGGTGCTGGGCGCCGAGGAGCGCATGGCCGGGGAAGACTTGCCGGTGGTGCTGATCGAAGGCGAGACCGGGACCGGCAAGGAACTGGTGGCTCGCGCGCTGCATTTCGACGGTGCGCGCAGCAAAGGCCCTTTTGTCGAGTTCAACTGCGCCTCGATTCCGTCGCACCTCCTGGAAGCCGAATTGTTCGGACACGAGAAGGGCGCCTTTACCGACGCCAAGGATCGCCGCGTGGGGTTGGTGGAAGCCGCCGATGGCGGCACGTTGTTTCTCGACGAGGTGGGCGAGATCGACCTGCTGCTCCAGGCCAAGCTGCTCAAGCTGCTGGAAGACCGCACCATTCGCCGCCTGGGTTCGGTGCGCGAGCGCAAGGTCAATCTGCGCATCATCAGCGCCACCAACTGCAACCTCGAGCAGATGGTCCAGGAGGGCAAGTTCCGCCGCGACCTCTTCTTCCGCTTGCGCATCATCACCATCAAGGTGCCACCGCTGCGCACCCGTGGTGACGATGTCCTGACCCTGGCCGAGCACTTCGTCGCCCAGCATGGCAAGCGCTACGGCAAGCCGGGGCTGCGCTTCAGCGCGGAAGCGCGCTCCGTGCTCAAGGGCTACAGCTGGCCGGGGAACGTGCGCGAATTGCGCAACATGCTCGAGCAGACCGTGCTGCTCGCGCCGGGCAACCTCATCGGTCCGGACCAGCTCACCATCTGCCGCGGCCTGCTGGCCGGGGTTGGCGTCACCGAGTCGGCTCCTGCGCAGATGCTTGGCGGCCCGCTGGGGCTGGAAGACGAGAACATGAGCCTGTCCGATGCCGAGCGCGACCTGGTGGTGAAGGTGCTGGGCAAGACCGACTGGAACATCTCCAAATCCGCCCGCATGCTCGGCCTCACCCGCGACATGCTGCGCTACCGGATCGACAAGCTCGGCCTGGAACGGCCCGACCGGCAGCAACATTGAAATGGCCCCGATTCAGGGTCATCCCCCGACCAACGTAGGGGGTTATGGTGATGGTGAAACTTTTCCGCCGATCCAGACTCTAGGAATCATCGGCCCGGGCGGGTCGATGCAGCCTTGGCTCGGAATGTGCAGGGATGCAATCAGCGGTCAGCGTGACCGCCGTCCGATCTCCTGACAGGGGAGCAGCCGCAGTGACGAAGAAAGTATTGATAGTCGACGACGAAGAAATCCTTGCCGGGAATTTCCAGACCTACCTGGAAATGCTCGGTTGCGAAGTGCGCACCGCTGCCAGCGGTGCCATCGCCCTGGAGGTCGTGACGAGCTTCAAGCCCGACCTGCTGGTGCTCGACTATCGCTTGCCGGACATGACCGGTTTCGACGTCTTCGATGCCCTGCGCACCCTGCACAGCTGCGAAGCCGTGCTGATGACCGCGCATCCCAGCATCGAAGTGTGCAACCGTGCCATCGAGCGCAACATCGACATCATTCTCCTCAAGCCCTTCCCCCTGCATGAACTGGGCAACGTGGTGCTCCACGGCCTGCCGACCGGGGCCCTGCGCGATCAGGAATCGCCGGCCGAGCAACCCGTCCAGGTGGACCGTCGTCGCGGTGGCGAGGTGAACTTCCCGCTGAAGTTGTATGACGGCGCCTGGGTGCTCTCCGACCGCCGCCGTCCCGCGGCAAGCTCCGAAGAGCCCCTGAAGCAGATCAAGAAAGGCACGTAACGCTCCCGCTCACTAGCTTTTTCTATCCACCATCGCGGGTGCTGGCGAGCGATTTCCACCTCTACGACACTGTCTGTAGGAGCGAGCTTGCTCGCGAACAGCCCGAGCACGCTCATCCGCGAGCAAGAACTCGGCGTCCCCCTCGCTCCTACAAAAAGAAAGCGCAGGCATCGTCCTGCGCTTTTTCATTTCCAGCCAGTGCGTCCGTGTGTGTGGGACGCCTATCTCACTGAATGCTGGAAGCCAGCTCGAAGATCGGGATGTACATCAGGATCACGATCACCCCGATGATCAACCCGATGAAGGTCATCAGCAGCGGCTCGAACAGGCGCACGAACCATTCGATCCAGCGACCGGTTTCCTCGTCATGGAAATCGGCCGTGCGCTCCATCATCTCGCCAAGGTTGCCGGACTGTTCGCCGGCCCTGAGCATGCGCAACGACACCGGGGTCGACAGCCCATGTTCTTCCAGCGCACGCGACAACGCCTGGCCCTCGCGAATGCGCGCGGCGGCCTGGTCCAGCCGTGGCCGCGACGCGGCGCCGAGCAGGCCGCGGACCATCTCGATGGCGGTGAGGATGGGAATCCCGCCCTGCAGCAGGATGCCCAGGGACCGATAGAAACGCGCCAGCTCGTAGACCTGGATGCGCTCGCGAATCGCCGGTAGTCGTTCTACCTGACGGCCGATGGCGCGGCGCACGTTCTCCTGGCGCAGCAACAACACCAGGGTCGCCAGGGCCAGTGCAGCGCCGCCGAATACCTCCGCCTGATGTGAGTGGAGGAACAGGCCGCTGTGCAGCAGGACCCGGGACAACCATGGCAGGTTCGAACCCAACCCTTCGAACACCAGGCTGAAGCGCGGCACCACATAGCCCACCAGGAACAACAGCACGCCGCAGCCGACCATGAACAGCAGCACCGGGTAGACCGACGCACTGATGATCTTCTGGCGCACTTCATCCATCCGCGTGCGATAGGCCACGTAGCGCCCCAGGGCATCACCCACGGCGCCGGTCTTCTCGCTGGATTGCACCAGCGCCACATAGAGCGCGGGAAACACCGAGGGGAACTGCGCCAGTGCCTGGGACAGCGACTTGCCCTCATAGAGCAGCCGCACCAGGGCCCCCAGCACCTTGCGTGCCTGTGGATCGGTTTCCTTCTCCGCCAGGCTTTCCAGCGCATCGATCAGCGCAAGGCCGGCGTTCAACAGGGTGGTCAGCTCCTGGCTGAACAGCAGCAGCGGGAATCCCTCACGCCGCCGCCAACTCCGCAGCGACCAGCCGCGCTCGGCCTGCAGGGTCAGCACCCGCAACCCCTGGGCTTCGGCCTGGCGACGGGCGTCATCATCGCTTGCCGCCTCCAGCGTCAGGGCGACCACGCCGGCCTGGCCCCGCACCGCTTTCACCTGGAAGCGCATGGCGGTCACTGCCAACTGGTGACTTCGGCGTTTTCGCCGTCGCCGCCGGGCTGGCCGTCCTTGCCCATCGTAAGCAGATCGAAATCGCCATTCTCACCGGGGGCGCGATACACATAGGCGCGTCCCCAGGGGTCCTGCGGCACTTCCTTCTGCAGATAAGGACCGCCCCAGCGGGGCTCGTCGGATGGCGCACTCACCAGCGCCGTCAGGCCCTGCTCGGTACTGGGGTAATGGCCCACTTCCAGGCGGTAGATATCCAGCGCCTTCACCAGACCCTCGATCTGCGCGCGGGCCACCTTGGTTTCGGACTTGCCGAGTTGATTGAAATACTTCGGCGCCACAATGCCGGCCAACAGGCCGAGCACCACCAGCACCACCAGGAGTTCGAGAAGGGTGAAACCCTGTTCGGGTCGACGAAGCATCTTCATGGGAGCCTCCGCTGCAGGTCAGTGCGAAGGGCTATGCAAGAGGTGTGCACGACGAGCGGGCGAGGGGGGCGACACATCACCGTTTGGATCTTCCGGCACGTGCTTTGCTGACGGTACAGCACCCAGCAACCCGAAGGGCACCGGCCCTCACAGGGGAGAACAACGATGAAAATGCCCGCCCTGGTGCTGCTCAGCATCCTTGCGACTACCGCTGACGAAGCCCGCTCCGACATCTATCAGGTGGTCTCCGCCAACGGCAGCATCACCCTCACCAACATCCACCGGACGGACCGCAAACTGGTCCGCGTGGCCCGCGAGCGACCCGTGCTGGCGAAGGCCCCGAGCCTGGTCAAGCCGATTCGAAAAGGCAGGGCCAAGGCGCCACGCTACGCCCTGATCGTCGCCCAGGCGGCCTTCGACTACGACCTGCCCGCTGAGTTGCTGCACGCGGTGATCAAGACCGAATCCAACTACGATCCTTCCGCGCTCTCGCCCAAGGGCGCCGCCGGCCTGATGCAGCTGATGCCCGATACCGCGAAGGATCTGGGGGTGCAGGACGTGTTCGACCCAGCCGCCAATGTGCGCGGCGGGGCACGCTACCTGAAGCGCCTGCTGAAGATGTTCGACAACGACCTTTCCCTCACCCTGGCCGCCTACAACGCCGGTCCCGGCACCGTGCTGGCCTATGGCAGTGCCATTCCTCCCTACCCGGAAACCCAGCGTTACGTGCCCAGTGTCCTGGGCCACTACCAACGCCTCCAGGCCGACGCAAAACGACCCCGCTAGTGGGGAATTTCCCCAGATGCGGGGGCGTTTTTCTGCGAATCAAGTTGTCGGTGGAGCAGGGCAGCTGCGCTGCCCATAGCGATTGAAATCGCCCCCACAAGGATTTAATCCGGGCGGCGGCTTTTCTGTGGGGGCGACTTCAGTCGCCAAGCAGGCCAACGGTCGCCCTTCACGTTCGAAATCGCCCCTCACCCTTCACGTCCATGCCCCGTCCAGCCCTGGTCAAAACCGGGGAAATGGGTGGGAATCGGGTGGGGGAAATACTGGCACTTTCCCCATTAGTCATTCCAACCATCTGATTTAAAAGACTTTGTGTTGATGGCACAGGCATTGCTCGGTCAGTCCTGCCCTCTATTGGCATCCGTGCACCTGATACCGAGGTCAGCCAAATGAAACGGACGAATCCTTCGCGCAGTGCAACCCCCATCTTCGATGGTGCCCCGAGGGCATCTCTCTACCTGGGCGGCGCCCTTCTATTGCTGGGCGCGCTCTTCCCCTCCGAGCCGGTGCAGGCGGCCGTGCAGTGCACGCGCAATCTGGTAGCCAATGTCGTGGCCCTGGACCAGCCGCTGATGTTCAACCGTCTTGGCGCGCAGAACATCAACGGCATGATGTTCGCCCTGCGCCGCGATGTGGTGGACAAGAATGAAGTGCCGCTCACCCAGGGCGGCGCGGCGGTGCCCGGTGAGGTGGCACTGCGTCCCGACAAGCGTCCACGTCCGCTGGTGCTGCGGGTCGCCGCGGGGGACTGCCTGACCATCAACTTGCAGAACCTGCTCGCCTACCAGGCCAACCCCCGCAATCCGGACGACCCGCTGTTCAAGAAGGACGAGCAGGTTGCCGACCGCCATGTCGGCTTCCAGGTCAACGGCATGCAGGCGGTCAATGACATCGGCGACATCGCCACCAACGCCGGGCGCAATCAGAACACCCTGATCCCGCCGGGCGGCAGCCGCTCCTACACCCTGTACGCCGAACGCGAAGGTGCGTTCGCTGCCAGCAGCTATGGCGCCACCTTCGGCGGTGAAGGCACCGGCGGCAACACCGCCAACGGCCTGTTCGCCCAGGTGGTCGTGCTGCCCAAGCTCTCGCGCACTTACCGTAACGTGGTCACGGAAGAAGAGATGCGCCTGGCCACCACCGGACGTACCCCGGCCGGCCAGCCGATCATCGACTACGAAAAACGTTATCCACAGACCTCGCCCTGGGACGAGGAAGGCAAGGCCGGTCTGCCGGTGATCGCCATGATGGACAACGGCGAGATCATCTCCAGCGATACCGATGCGGTGGTCATGGGGCCCAACCCCGATGGCACCTTCCCGCAGAACACCTACCCGCTGGAAAGCTACGGCAAGCGCAACCCGGCACTGCCCAACCGCCTGGAACCCTTCCGCGACTTTTCCTCCGTGTTCCATGACGAGAACGCCGTGGCCCAGGCCTTCCCCGGTTACTGGAACGACCCGGTATTCGGCCATGTGCTGGAGCCGACCCGCGACTCCTTCATGATCAACTACGGCTCCGCCGCCATTGGTGCCGAGGTCGTGGCCAATCGCCTCGGCGTAGGCCCGATGCATGACTGCCTGTCCTGCGCCTATGAAGAGTTCTTCCTCAGCGCCCACACCGTCGGCGACGTTGCCATGCAGGTGGATGTGCCGGCCAACGTCGGCCTCGAAGCCATCCTCCCCGGCCAGGTCCCGCCGGAAGGCACCACGGGTGTGAAAGCCACCATGGCGCTGTTCCCGGCCGAACCCTCCAATGTCGCTCACAGCTACATCGGCGATGCCGTGCGCATCCGCAACACCCACAACGGCTATGAGCAGCATGTGTTCCACCTGCACGGCCACCAGTGGCTGTTCAACCCCAATGACGACAATTCCGACTACATGGATGCCCAGGGCATCGGACCCGGATCGGGCTACACCTATGAGATCGCCAACGGCGGTTCCGGCAACCGTAACCGCACCTCGGGCGATGCCATCTACCACTGCCACTTCTACCCGCACTTCGCCCAGGGCATGTGGGCCATGTGGCGCATTCACGACGTTTTCGAGGAAGGCACCCGCCTGGCGGTATCCGACGAAGGCGACGATGGCTATCACAAGAAAGCCTTCGAGCTGCGTAGCGGCCTGCCGGCACGAGGCGCCCGCGCCCTGCCGGATGGCGAGATCGTCGCCGGTACACCGATTCCCGCCATCATCCCGCTTCCGGGCAAGGCCATGCCGCCGATGCCGGGCAAGGTCACCGTGGTCGCCAAATACGGCGAAGAGTTGGTGGCCGACGAGGATGACGACGAGCACGAAGAGGGCGATGACGATTCGAACCACGAGCCGGAACGCAAGGCCGTGGGGTCGGTGGCCCTGGTGGATCGCAGCGAGGCCAACCGCAATGCCGACGGTACCCTGAAGAACCCGGGCTTCCCGTTCTGGATTGGCGGCATCGAAAGCACTGTGGGCCAACGCCCCAGCACCCCGCCGCTGGACATGCTCGACACCGCCAAGGCCCAGAGCCTGCGGGATTCGGGCAAGGCCCTGTGGGCGAACATCGACCCGGCGCAGGCCGGTGGCTGGGACGGCGGCCTGCCGCGCCACACCCTGGATGGCCTGTCCGCCGGCGGTGAAGCCGAAGTGGTCACCAGCGCCCTGGACTTTTCCAAGGTGGTCCATCGCGCCAAGGCCGTGTTCCTGCCGGAAGAGGGCACCGATGTCGAACAGTCGGTCATGGCCTTCCACGCCAAGGCCAGCCACCCGAGCTTCGCCGTGTCGCCCAGCGGCGCCGTGCAGGCCAAGGACTTCCGCACCAACGGTGCCTTGCCGGTGGGCGGCGCGCCGTACTACGAGCCGTGCATGGACGACACCGGCAAGCGCCTGACGCAGGCGTCCGCCTTCGGTCGCTATAACAGTGGCGACACCGTCAATGGCCAGTCCTTCACCGGCAGCTCGGCGTACACCGCTGACCGTCCGCGCGTCTACAAGGGCGCCAATATCCAGTTCGACGCCGTGTTCAACAAGGTCGGCTATCACTTCCCGCAGACCCGCATCCTCGCGCTCTGGGAAGATGCCTGGCCGGTGATCAACAAGCAGCAACCGCCGGAACCGCTGGTGATGCGGATGAACACCTTCGACTGCACCATGTTCCAGCACACCAACCTGATCCCGGCGGTGTATGAGCTGGACGACTACCAGGTGCGCACGCCCACCGACATCATCGGCCAGCACATCCACCTGCCGAAGTGGGACCTGACCGCTGCCGACGGCTCGGCCAACGGCTGGAACTACGAAGACGGTACTCTCTCGCCGGCCAGCGTGGTGGAACGCATCCACGCCATCCGCGAGTACAACGACTGCGTCGAGGGCGACCCGCGTGACGGCACCCAGGAATGCCCGGTGGCCAAGCAGCACCCGTACTTCGGCCAGTTCGGCCGCGCTGACTGGCTGGGTGCCCGCACCACCCTGCAACGCTGGTTCGCCGACCCGCTGATCAACACCTACAACGTCGACCGTGGCCTGGGGAACATCTTCACCCACGACCACTTCGGCCCGTCCACCCACCAGCAACTCGGCCTCTACGCCACGGTGCTCACCGAACCCGCCGGCTCCACCTGGTACCACGGCGAGACCGGTCAGCCGCTCCACAGTGGGCGCGCCGACGGCGGCCCGACCTCCTGGCAGGCGGTGATCGCCACCGGCGACCTGGACGGCGACGGCAAGAACGACAGCTTCCGTGAGTTCTTCATGGAGTACAGCGACTTCCAGCATGCCTACGAGGCCGGCGTCTATGTCGGCGCCGGCCCTGACGGCGTCCCGGACGCCGGCGCCTATCCGACCTCCATGGACAGCTTCCGCTACGCCATCAACCCGCCTGTGCGCCAGTCCGGCCCGAACCTCTTCGAGTCGGTGCGCGAGGCCGCTGGCGGACAGGTCCTGGGCTGCCCGAGCCGTCCGTGCCCGCAGGCGATCTCGGTGGATGACCCCGGCATGTTCGTCGTGAATTACCGCAACGAGCCGGTGGGCCTGCGCATCTTCGACCCCAACAAGGTGGCCCCGGACGGCAAGCCCGGCATGCAGGCCGACGGCCTGGCGGGCGATCTCGCCTATGCCCTGCAGACCCGCACCGACCGCGCCATCCCCGCGCTTAACCAGGCGCCCGGCGCCATCAGCTCGGCCACCGGCCCCACCGGTGCCAGCACCGCGTTCCCACCGCACATCAACGTCGGCGGCGACCTGCCGGGAGATCCCTTCACCCCGTTGCTGCGGGCCTACTCCGGGGACAACGTGCGCCTGCGGATGCACGCCGGCGGCCACGAGGAAGAGCACAACGTCACCCTGCACGGCGTGAAGTGGCTGCACTCGGGCACCGGCTTCGGTAGCAGCGGCAACTCGGGCTGGAAGGCCTCGCAGATGGTCGGCATCTCCGAGCAATTCGGCTTCGTCGCCCCGGTGACCATGATGTCCGGCAACATCAACTTTGAAGCCGCCGACTACCTCTACAACATGGACGCTTCCATCGAGGGTTACTGGAACGGCATCTGGGGCGTGATGCGCAACTACACCCAACCGCGTGCCGACCTGTTCCCCTTGCCGAACAACCCGCGTCCGGTGTCGTCGCGCAACACCACCCAGTTCGACGGCGTGTGCCCGCGTACCAGCCCCAACCCGAACGGCATCGGTACGCGCACCACGGTGCAGCGCAATTACGAGATCGTCGCGGCGCTCGCCAACGACATCCTCGGCAACCCGCTGGGCCTGACCATCGGCGATCCGGCCGGGGCGGGCATGCATGCCGGCGGCCCGCTGAATCCGCAGGGCGGCACCCTGGTATACAACTCGCGGCCAATGACCATTCCGCAGGCCACCGTCATAGACGAAGAAGACGGCGAGGTGTTCACCATCGGCGGCCAGTCCGGCCCGCTGCATGATCCGACCGCCATTCTCTATGTGCGCAAGGCCGACCTGGACCCGCTCACCGGCAAGCTGAAACCCGGTGTGCCCATCGAGCCGCTGGTGCTGCGCGCCGCCGCTGGCGATTGCGTGAACATCACCCTGGAAAACCGCCTGCCGCAGGTGATGCCTGACCTGCCGACCTACGCGGTGATGCAGGGCCTGGTCAAACGCGACCGCAACAGCGCGCAGGGCCCGACCACCTTCAACAACAACATGATGCGGCCCTCCAGCCATGTCGGCCTGCACACCCAGTTGCTGGCCTACGACATCACCAAGTCCGATGGCTTCAACGTCGGCATCAACCCGGTGCAGACCGTGGAACCGCGTGCCGCCGAAGGGGGTGCCTGGCCCTCGAAGAGCTACAAGTTCTACGTCGGCCACCTGGAGCGTGAAGGCAAGCCGGTGACCCAGCTCGGCCGCAGCGTCGACAACATCACTGCGACCCCCATCGAGTTCGGTGGCTTCAACCTGCTGCCGGCCGATCCGGTCAAGCAGGGCCAGAAGGGCCTCGCCGGCGCCATGAGCATCGCACCCCAGGGCGCCACCTGGACCGAGGACGCCAACATGCGCGCCGCCGCCACCGTGACACCGCTGTCCGGCACGCCGTACCGCGACTTCTCGCTGGTGCTGCACAAGTCGCTGAACATGCGCTGGGCCAACGGCCGGCCGGTGGAAAACATGGCCTCCGAAGGCTTCGGCGTCCCCGCCGATCCCAAGGACAATTCCGGCATGGCCGTGAACTACAAGAGCGAGCCGCTGTGGTACCGCTTCGGCAAGGCGCCGGACGCACCCTTCGGCCACGCCCAGGGCCACGGCTGGGGCGACGTGCCCAACGCGCACATGGCGTACAACAACGAGCTGGTGGGCGGCGATCCGCTGACCCCGATCATGAAGGTCAAGCCCGGCCAGCCGTTCCGTACCCACGTGACCATGCCCTCGGGCGGTAGCCGTGGCATGACCTTCCAGCTCGATGGCCACGTCTGGGCATTCAACCCATTCCTGTCCGAGAAGCTGGATATCTGGGGCTATCCGCAGAAAAACGCCGGCATCGGCTCCCTGCGCTTCGGCATCAACCCGGCGGCGCTGTACATCGGGGCCCAGGAAAGCGTGTTGCCGGCGGCGCACTTCAGCCTGTCCATCCCCAGTGCCGGCGGCGCCAATGCGGTGCCGGGGGACTACCTGTATCGGGACTACGCCGCCTTCGGCAACGTCGGCGGGGTCTGGGGACTGCTGCGGGTAACCAACGAGCAGTAAGAGGCAGGGTGGCGTTGAGCGAAGCGATACCCATCATCGGAGTTCACCCGAACACTGAAATCGCAGGCCAGGCATGGCCTGCGATTTCTTTTTCCGGGATCAGGACTACGTCCTGCTTGGCGATTGAAATCGCCCCCACAGGATTGTGCCGAAGGTGGGCCGTGAGTCACCCCTCTACCTCTGGGAGAGGGGCGGGGGTGAGGGTAGTCACCGGCTGGCACGGTGCGTCGCCATCTCGCGAATGAATTCGCCCCCACAGGATTGTGCCGAAGGTGGGCCGTGAGTCACCCCTCTACCTCTGGGAGAGGGGCCGGGGGAGAGGGTGCTTTCAGGCCGGCTCGGTCTCACCAGCCCGCATTCCCCAAAAAAGGGGGAAATGGGTGGGGAATATTCCGGGAGTCCTCCTCGCCCAGTCCTCAAGTCATTGAATCCATGACCCTTTCCCGGCTGGCACAGGCATTGCTCCGGCATCAGGGCGAGGTCCAGACGAAGGGGAAGGACGCCAGATGAAAGCCCTGCACAACGCTTCCAGCCTGCTGCTGTTCACCGGCTTGTTGGCCGCCCAGTTGCCCGCCGCCGAAGCACCTGCCGGCGTTTCCCAGCGCCTGGTGCGCGACGGCGTCGCCATCGAGTTCGAGGCCCGGCCGCTGGGCAGTGATGGCGTGCTGACCGAGGGCATGTTCGCCGACGTCCGCCTGCGCGTTACCGATGCCACCACCGGCCAGCCATTGGCCGGGCAGGTGCCGGGCGCCTGGCTCGACCAGGCGTTGCCGGAAGGCCAGGCCGACCAGTGCAAGGTGCGCATCGGCACCTACCTCAAGGGGGTGCTCAGTGCCCGTCCGCTGGTGGACCTGAATAGCTACTACCTGGTGGTGATGAATAAGGATTCCGCCCTCACCGTGATCGATCCGGTGACCTCGGTGGGCGGCATCACCAGCACTCTGACCCGCGTCCCGCTGAAGCGTCCGCCCATGGATTGGGCCGCCAGCGCCGACGACCGTCTGCTCTACGTGTCCATGCCCAGCGCGGGTGAGGTGGCGGTGGTGGATACCAGCGAGTTCAAGGTGCTGAGCAGCCTCCCGGCCGGGCCCGAGCCGGTGCGCGTGGCCCTGCAGCCGGACGGACGCTACTTGTGGGTGGGCAACAATGCCCAGCGTGGGGAAGAGGGTGGCGTGACCGTTATCGATACCCAGGCGCGCAAGACCGTGGCCACCCTGGCCACTGGCGGCGGTCACCACGAAATCGCCTTCAGCGCCGACTCGCGCTTCGCCTTCGTCAGCAGTCGCGAGGCCGGCCGGGTGACCGTGGTGGACATCGCCAGCCTGAAGAAGGTGCAGGACATCGAAACGGGACCGAGCCCGCTCTCCCTCGCTGTCTCGAAGCTCTCCGGTGCGCTCTACGTGAGTGACGGCAAGGCCGGCACCATCACCGTCATCGACGCCCGCAGCCTCAAGGTGCGCAAGGTGATAGACGCCGGCCACGGCCTGGGCCCGCTGCGCTTCACCCCGGATGGGCGTTTCGGCCTTGCGCTGAACAGCCTGAATGACCAGGTGCTGGTGCTGGATGCCGGGAGCGACGAAATCGTCCAGCGCGCCGAGATCACCGCCGAGCCCTACCAGTTGGTGTTCACCCGCAACTACGCCTATGTGCGCGGCCTGGCGTCGCCGAAGGTGAGCATGATCAACCTGGAGTCCCTGGGCAAAGGCAAGCAGCTCATCGTCCAGGCCTTCGAGGCCGGTCCCGCTGCACCCAAACTGGCGGGCGAGCTGCCACTGGCAGACGGCCTCAGCCAGGCTCGCGACGAAGGCGCCGTGTTCGTGGTCAACCCGGTGGACAACACCACCTATTTCTACATGGAAGGCATGAACGCCCCCATGACCGGCTACCTCAACCGGGGCCATACCTCGCGCGCCGCACGGGTCATCGACCGCAGCATGCGCGAAGTCGAGCCGGGTCTGTTCAGCAGCCGCGTCAAGCTGCCGGCACCGGGCAAGTTCGACCTGGCGGTGATGCTCAACCAGCCGAAGATCGCCCACTGCTTCAGCGCCGAAGTGCAACCCAACAAGGCCATGGCCGCCCAGCGCGACAAGCCGCGCGTGGAGTTCCTCATCGACCAGCCGCGGGTGACTGCGGGCGCCACCACGAAGGCGCGCTTCCGCATCCATCAGGGCAGCGCCGAAGAGCCGAAGACCGGCATTGCCGACTTGCGTGTGCGCTATTTCCAGGCACCGGCCTCGCGCCCCTACGAGGTGGCTGCGGTGGAAGTGGGCGAGGGTATCTACGAAGCGCCGATCGAACTGAAGCAGGCCGGCGCGTACTACCTGCACGTGGGCTCGGCCTCCCTGGCCATGCCCTTCGGCTCCCAACCCTATGCCAGCCTGCGCGCCGTCCCGGCCCAGGCGCGGACCAACCCATAAGGAGCACGCCATGGAACCGTTGAAGACAGGCATCGCTGCCGCGCTGTTCACCCTGGGTCTCGTCGCCGGCCCGGCGCTGGCTGGCCACACGCCGGAAGAACATGCCGCGCACATGGCGCAGATGGCCGCCGACCCCCATGCCCAGCACCAGGCGCATACCGGCGCGCAGGGCGCCCAGGTGACCTTCGCCGACGTGCCATTGCTGGACCAGGATGGCCGCGAGCTGCGCCTGAAGGACGACCTGGTGGGCGACCGCATTGTCGTCATGGGCTTCGTCTACACCAGCTGCACCACGGTCTGCCCGGTCATCTCGGCCATCATGCAGAAGCTGCAGACCCAGCTGGGCGAGCGCGCCGGCCGCGACGTCCAACTGATCTCCCTCACCATCGACCCGCTGCGCGACACCCCCGAACGCCTGCACCAATATGCCGGCCGCTTCGAAGCGGGCGAGGGCTGGCGCTGGGTCACCGGCAGCAACGAGGCGGTGACCGACACCCTCAAGGGCCTCGGCACCTGGACGGCGAACTACCAGGACCACCCGCCGCTGATCATGGTGGGCGATGGCCGTACCCGGCAGTGGACCCGCTTCTACGGCTTCACCGATCCCGCCGTGCTGATGGCGCGGGTCGACGAGCTCAGTGCCGCCCGTGAACACAGCGGCCACGGTCACGATGCCCTTGCCCAGGAGACCCACCCATGAAGTGCCTGCTCCCGCTCGTCCTGGCGATGGCCCTGGCCAATGCTGCCCATGCCCATGAAGGCCACGAAAACCACGAATCCGCTCCGGCTTCCAATGCGCCCGCCGCACAGACCCTGAAGGCGGGCGGCACGACGGACGCCCAGACCTACTTCACCGATACCTTGCTGCGCGACCAGAACGGCAAGGAGGTGCGCTTCTACAGCGACGTGCTGAAGGGCCGGCTGGTGATGCTCAACGTGATCTTCACCCACTGCAACGATGCCTGCCCGCTGATCACCCGCAAGCTCAAGGACGTGCGCGACGCCATGGGTGAAGACCTGGCCAAGCAGGTCTACTTCATCTCCCTGTCCAGCGATGCCGAGAACGACACGCCTGAAGTGCTCAAGGCCTTCGCCGCCAAGCACGGCGTGGATTCGCCCAACTGGATCTTCCTGACCGGCGACAAGGCCGATATGGACCTGGTGCTGGCACGCCTGGGACAACTGGGTCAAAGCCCCGAGGCCCATTCCACCCTGCTGATCGCCGGTGACGTGCCGAACAAGCGCTGGAGCAAGATTCGCCCCGACGCGCCGGTGCCCGCCATCGCCCAGCGCCTGCAGCTGATGACCATGCCCGTGGCCGGACGTTGAGGACCGTTGCCATGTGGCGCGCCGTGCTACTGGCCCTGTTGCTCGCTCAGCTAAGCGCCGCTTTCGCGCTGGAGCTCAGCCCCGAGGAGGCGGCGGGCCGGCGCATCTATCTGGAGGGCATGGGCGCGGCCAATGGCGAGATCAGCGCGCGGGTCGGTGCCGGCGATACCCTGGTGCCGGCGGCGGTGATGCCCTGCGCCAACTGCCATGGTGCCGATGGCCGCGGCCGTCCGGAGGGCGGTGTGCGTCCGCCGGATATCACCTGGCGCCGGCTCTCCTTGCCCTATGGTCAGCTACAGGCCAACGGCCGTAGCCATGGTCCCTATGACGAAGGCGCCTTGGCCCGCGCCGTGACCGATGGCCGCGACCCCGCCGGCAATCGCCTCGACCCGGCCATGCCGCGCTTCGTCATGTCCCTGCGTGACATGGCCAACCTCACCGCCTACCTCAAGCGTCTGGAAGACGACCGCGACCCCGGTGTGCAGGAAGCTGAGCTGCGTCTGGGAACGCTGTTGCCAACACGAGGCCCCCTGGCCGAGCTGGGCCATACCGTGGAAGCGGTGCTGCGCGGCGCCCTGGCCCAGGTCAACGAGGCGGGCGGTATCCATGGCCGACAGCTGTCGCTGGTGGTGCGCGACCCTGGCATGGACCGGCAAAGCACACAGCTCGCACTGGACCAGTTGCTCAATGAGGACCAGGTCTTCGCCTTGCTGGCTCCCCTGGTGCCCGCGCTGGATGGTGATCTTTCCGATGCCATCGGCAAGGCCGGCGTACCGCTGGTGGGGCCGTTGGCGTTGCTCGACGAAACCGAGGACAACCGGCTGGTATTCAACGCATTGCCGGGCCTGCGCGAGCAACTCTTCGCCCTGGCGGGTTACGCCAGCAGCGACCTCGGCCTGCAGCAGCCGGAGGCCCTGGTGGTCTACCCCGGCGAGGCCCGGCAACAGGGTCTGGCCGAGTCCCTCGCGCTGCGCCTGATGGATCAGGGGTGGGCGCGGGTGCGCCTGCTGGACTACGGCAGCGGAAACCGCGATCACGTCCTCGCGTCTGCGGCCCGTGGTGCACAGGCCGTGTTCTTCCTCGGCCAGTCGGAAGACTTCGCCCGGCTCGCCGACCAGCTCCAGGCCGACGGCCTTTCACCCTACCTGTTCGCCGCCTCGGCGCAGGTCGCCAGCAGCGCCCTGCGCATTCCGCCGCGCTTTTCCGAACGGGTATTTCTCGCCTATCCCTTCATGCCCGGCGACTGGACCCCGGAAGGCGAAGCGGCGCTGCTGGCGATACGTCGCAGCCAGGGGGTGGGTGGCCAGCACGCGGCCTTGCAGGTAGGCGCCTACTGCGCCGCCATGCTGGTCAGCGAAGGCCTGAAACGGACGGGACGGGATGCCAGTCGCGAGAAGCTGGTCAGCGCACTGGAAGGCTTGCGCGGTTTCCACACCGGCCTGACCCCGGCGCTGGATTTCGGCCCGGGACAGCGCGTGGGCCTGGCCGGCGCGCATATCGTCACTGTCGACCTGCACGGCCAGAGCTTCCGGCCACTGGGCAGGTTCATCAAGGTGGACACACGGCTTTAAGCATCACGAAGGGGAGGACAGGACATGCAAGGCAATCCCTGGCTCGGGCTGGTCATCGGCCTGCTCACACCCCTGGTGCTGGCCGGAGAAACGGGCATCGCCGCGCGGGTCAACGGCACCGACATCAGCAATTTCCGGCTGGAGCGGCACTTCGTCGACTACCTGAAGATCCAGGGTCGCCAGGTGGGCGCCATCCGCAGCCCGGTGGCCTACAAGCGCCTCAAGCGCGAGGCGCTGCAGCAACTGATCGACAAGGAACTGCTCTGGCAGGAGGCCGGCCGCCTGGGCATCAGCGTGTCGGATGAGGAAATCAGCGGCAGCCTGGCCGAAATGAAGGCCGCCTTCCCCGATACCCAGGGCTTTGCCCGAGCGCTGGATGAAGCCGGTTTCGACGAGCCGTCCTACCGCGACTACCTGCGCCATGAGCTGGTTGCCAGTCGTGTGCTCGATGAACTGGCCCAGGCAACCCCGCCCACCGAGGCCGAGGTTCAGGCGGCCTACGAAAGCCTGAAACCGCAGGTCGACCCAGCCATGGACGAAGCCCGCGCCAAGGCCCTGGTGCGCCAGTACCTCACCGGCCAACGCATGGCCCAGGGCCGCGAGCAGGCGCTGGAGAAATTGCGCGAGAAGGGCAGGGTGGAAGTGCTGGTGGCGCTGTAGGGGCGCCATCCGTCCTGCTTTTCTGTGGAGGCGAATTCATTCGCGAAGGAGGCCGAAGGGCTCCCCGTGGTGTTCCGCATGGCCGGAGAAAACCCTCACCCCCGCCCCGCTCTGCGCCCCGGCCTGATCGCTTCGCGCTCAGGCGTTCATCGGCACCGGAAGCAGTGCTTCCGAAAGCGTGCCTCTTCACCCCAGAGGGAGAGGGAGTTGTCCGTGCAGCCCGAGGTCTCGCTTTTTTGTGGGGGCGAATTCATTCGCCAAGGAACCCGCAGGGTTCCCATGAAGGGCCATCCCCACTTGTGGGGATAGGCCACTGGCCGACATCGGCCATTCCCCCGGTTTTGGGGAAACCCCCGATGGCGGGGGAATCACCCCCATTGCAAATCAGCGACTTAGAAGCCCCGCCGGCCATCCAATCGGCTGGCACGATGCATGCGTATGTCCAGGCAAGGGCGGATTCCGGCAGCGCCGGACCGCCATGGCCCCTGGAGGTACCACCATGGACAGCCAGCTCCTGACGCAGCCTGTACCGGAGCGTTTCGATACCGAACTGATGCGCGCTGCGCGCAAGCGTTCGGACGAGCTGGGCCATCGTCTGGTGGATGCCCTGGACGAATTGGCCAACCTGTCCCCCGATACTTTCGCCCAGCGTCTGGGCAATACCCTGCATTACCCGGTGCTGGCCTTCGAGGCCCTCAGCCGTGGCACGCCCTGTTTCGAGCGGGTTCCGCTGGCACTGGCGCTGAAGCGCGAGTTCGTGCTGCTGGAACTAGATGGCGAAACCCTCGGCGTGTTCGCCGACCCCTTCGACGAGCCGCGGCTGGCCTGGATCGAAGAGCAGCGCCAAGGTGCGCCTCTCTATCTTGTGCATCCGCGCGAGCTGGCGGCCTTCCTCGAACGTCATGAAGAAAGCTTCCACGCAGTCGACTCCCTGCAAGCCGGTGCCGGCACCGTGCAGGAAAGCGAGGCCCTGGAAACCCTCTCCCTGGCGCGCATCAGCGAAGACGCCAGCGTGGTGGTCAAGCTGGTCAACTCCACCCTCTACGACGCCCTCAAGCTGCACGCCAGCGATATCCACCTCGGCATGACCGGCAGTGGCCTGTCCATCAAGTACCGCATCGACGGTGTGCTGGGTGGCGGCAGCCGGGTACCCGGCGTGGAGCTGGCCGAGCAGGTCATTTCGCGGGTGAAGGTGATGGCCGAGCTGGACATCGGCGAGAAGCGCGTGCCCCAGGACGGGCGCTTCAAGATCGGCATCAATGGCCGCCAGATCGACTTCCGCGTCTCCATCATGCCGAGCATCTTCGGTGAGGACGCGGTGCTGCGGGTGCTCGACAAGCAGGACCTGGCCGACCAGGTCCACGGCGTGCGCCTGGAGGCCCTGGGCTTCGAGGACGGCACCCTGCGCAGCCTGCGCCGGCTGGCCTCGGAGCCCTACGGCATGGTGCTGGTCACCGGCCCCACCGGCAGCGGCAAGACCACCACGCTCTACGCGATGATCACCGAGATCAACCACGGCGTGGACAAGATCATCACCATCGAAGACCCGGTGGAGTACCAGCTTCCCGGCGTGCTGCAGATCCCGGTGAACGAGAAGAAGGGCCTGACCTTCGCCCGTGGCCTGCGCTCCATCCTGCGCCACGACCCGGACAAGATCATGGTCGGCGAGATCCGCGACCCCGACACCGCGCAGATCGCCGTGCAGTCGGCGCTCACCGGTCACCTGGTGTTCACCACCATCCACGCCAACAACGTGTTCGATGTGATCGGCCGCTTCAGCCAGATGGAAGTGGACCCCTACAGCTTCGTCTCGGCGCTCAACGCCGTGTTGGCCCAGCGCCTGATCCGCCTGGCCTGCCCGAGCTGCGCCGAGGTCGTGCAGCCGGCCGAGGAAGAACTGCTGGCTTCGGGCATCGACCCCGCCAGCGCGCACCAGTACCGCTTCATTGCCTGCCCGGGCTGCGGACGCTGCCGGGGCACCGGCTATCGCGGGCGGACCGCTATCGCCGAACTGCTGCGCCTGGACGATGACCTGCGCCAACTGATCATCGAGCGCCAACCCATCAGCCGCATCAAGGAGCTGGCCGTCAAGCGCGGCCTGCGCCTGCTGCGTACCTCGGCCCTGGACCTGGTCCGCGAAGGCCGCACCACGCTGGAGGAGATCAACCGTGTCACCTTTGTGGCCTGAGGCCTATACCGCCGTGCTTGGGCCCCACAGCGTGGGCCTGCTGCGCAGCCGCAGCCGCGAGTGGCTCGGCAGCACCGACTTCGATGCCGTCGGCGGCCTGGCCTGGCCGTCCGCGGTGGCCACGCTGGAAACCCTGCTGGCCGGACGCGAGCCGGGGCGGGCGATGCTCAAGGTGCTGCTGTCCAGCCACTACACGCGCTTCTGCCTGGTGCCCTGGAGCGAGGCCATCAACACCCCCGAGGAACTGGCCGGCTACGCGCGTCTCTGCTTCGAAGACATCTACGGCGAACTGGGCGAGGGCTGGAGCCTGTGCCTGGCACCGGAAGCCGCAGGCCAACCGCGCCTGGCCGCCGCCATGCCGGACGAGCTGCTCACCCAGCTGCGCAGCCTGGCCAAGGCCAATGGCCTGCAACTCGCCTCGGTGCAGCCCTATCTGGTCGCCGCCTTCAACCGCTACCGCACGGCGTTGTCGGTGGACGACTTCCTCTTCCTCGTGGCCGAGCCCGGACGCGGCAGCCTGCTGCTGGCACGCGGCGGTCGCTGGGCCACTGTGCGCTCGGTGGCGCTGGACGAAAGCGATGCCGCACTGAATGACCTGCTCGCTCGCGAAGGCGAACTCCGCGGCCTGGAGCACGACGCGCCGGCCGGCTTCTTCCTGCATGCCCCGGGCCGCGCCGGCCAGTTCGCCGCAGAAGTCACTCGTCTCGACGCCGAACTGCCGGAAGGGCGGTATCAGGACCCCTTGCACGCCATGGCAATGACGGTGAACTGACATGCGCCCGATCGATCTCGACTTCCAGCACAAGCCCGTTTCCAGCATCCCCGGCTGGTTGCTCCTGGGGGGCGGGATGCTGATGGCCGTACTCATGCTGGTTGCGCACCATGGCGTCGGCAACGAGACCGAAGCCCGCACTGCCGAATTGCAGCGCGTCGACCAGCAATTGCAGAAACGCGGACTGCGCCATGCGCCGCTCTCGGCGGGCGAAGAGAAGGCCCGCGCCGCCAGCCTGGCAGAACTGCGCCGCATCACCGCGCAGATGAACCTGCCCTGGGACGGCCTGTTCACCATGCTCGAAGCCCAGTCGCGCAAGGACGTCGCCTTGCTGGCGCTGACTCCCGATGCCCGCAAGGGCCAGTTGCGAATTTCCGCCGAGGCGCGCGACCTGCCGGCCATGCTGGCCTTCCACCGGGACCTGGAAGCCAGCGACGCGCTGAGCGATGTCTCGCTGCTCAATCACGAGATGGTCACCGAACAGGCCGAGCGTCCCATCCGTTTCAACCTGCTGGCGAACTGGGGGGTGAAGGATGCACGTCCCTAGGCTGATCCTCATCGAACAGACCCGCCGCCTCGGTTGGCCGGGTCTGGTCGGGGCCACGCTGCTGGTCCTGGCCCTGGGTTACGCCCTGTTCGGCCTGCTGCCGGCGCGCGAAGCACTGGCGAACCTGGATCAGCAACTGGCCGCCGACCGCGCGCAACTGGCGGCGGCCCCCAGCGCCGTGGCCGTCAAACCGGCCAGCGACGCCTCATCGGCCCAGCTGGAAGACTTCCGCCGCAACCTGCCGGCACAACTGGACGCCACCGGCGCCATCGACCGCATCTACGTCCTGGCCAGGGAGGAGGGCATCTCGCTGGCCCGTGGCGAATATGCCCTCGGGCTCGATCCCAAGACCCGCCTGGCGCGCTACCAGGTGCTGCTGCCGGTGCGCGGCAGCTACCCGCAACTGCGCCGTTTCCTCCATGGGCTGCAGGCGCAACTGCCGGCCCTGGCCCTGGAAGAGGTGGACCTGCAACGCAAGCAGATCGCCGACTCGGAACTCGAGGGGCGTATCCGCATGACCCTGTATCTGGCGAGGTGACCATGGCACGCCGTCTGTTCTGGTTGGCATTCCTCGGCTCGGCCGCCGTCCTGGCGGTGGTTCCTGAGTTCTTCGGCGAGCAGGCCGAACCCATGGCGATGCCGCGCCCGCAGCGCCTGGCCGCCTTGCCCGAGCCCGCCGCGTCGGTCTCCGCCCCGGTCACGCCGGTGGTCGCGGAAGTCGCGGTGCCGGCGGCCGACCTGTTCGCTGTGCAGAGCTGGTACGTGGCCCCGCCGCCGCCCCCGGCGATGGCCTCCGCGCCGCCGCCTCCGCCACCGAGGCCGACGGCGCCGCCGTTGCCGTTCAAGTTCATCGGCAAGATGGATGACCGCCAGCAGCTGCAGGTTTTCCTGATGCGCGGCGAGCAGGTGCTGGTGGTGCGCGAAGGCGACCTGATCGACAAGACCTACAAGGTCCAGCGCATCGATACCGAGCGCATGACGCTGGTCTACCTGCCCCTGGATATCGCCCAGACCCTGGTCGTAGGGAGCTCGCTATGAACCGCCTGTCCTGCTGCCTGGCCCTGGTGTTGCTGGCCGGTTGCGCCACCAACCTGGCCCAGCGTGAAGGGCTGGACCTGATCGATGCCGGCCAGTTCGAAGAAGGCCTGGCCAAGCTGGAGCAGACCGCTCGCGAGTCGCCCAACGACGTCAGCGCGCAGATGGCCGTGACCACCCAGCGCGCCCGGGCAGTGAAAGCATTGCTCAGCGATGGCGACCTGGCCCGCACCCAGCGCGATTTCGCTACCGCACGCCTGAACTACGAGCGCGTCCTGCGGATCGAGAAGCACAACCAGCGGGCGCTGGACGGCCTGCATGTGATCGAGCAGCAGCGCAACATCAGCGACATGCTGCGCCAGGGCCAGACCGACCTGCGCCGGGGCGATGTGGTCGGCGCCTCGCGCCAGGCGCGCGGCATCCTCGCCCTGGACCCGGAGCACGAAGGCGCCCGCGAACTGCAACGCAGCATCGAAGTGGTCCAGGCGCGCTCCGCCGTGCCCTATCCGCAGTTGCGCTCGCGCCTGGACCGGCCGGTGACCCTGGAATTCCGCGATGCCAACCTGAAGGTGATCTTCGAAGTGCTGGCGCAGACTTCGGGACTGAACTTCATCTTCGACAAGGATGTGCGCCCGGACCTCAAGGCCACCATCTTCGTCCGCGAAGTGCCGATCGAGGATGCCGTCGAGCTGCTGCTGCAGCAGAACCAGTTGCACCAGCGCGTGGTGAACGACAACACCATCGTCGTCTACCCGGACTCGCCGCAGAAGCTGAAGGATTACCAGGACCTGGTGATGCGCACCTTCTACCTGACCAACACCGACGCGGCGACGGCGATGAACCTGGTGAAGACGCTGCTCAAGACCCGCGACGTATTCATCGACGAGCGCCTCAACACCCTGACCATGCGCGACACCCCCGACGCCGTGCGCATGGCCGAGAAGCTGTTCCAGGCCCAGGACCAGTCCAACCCCGAGGTGGTGCTGGAAGTGGAAGTGATGGAGGTCTCGCGCAAGCGCATCCTCGACCTCGGCCTGCAATGGCCCAACACCTTCGGGGTGATCAACGACGACGGCTCGCCGGTGACCATCCTCGACCAGCTCAAGGGCATCGACTCGGGCCGCATCAGCATTTCGCCGTCGCCGCAGCTGAAGATCAACGCCCAGGACAACGACGTGAACACCCTGGCCAGCCCGGTGATCCGCGTGAGCAACAAAGAGCAGGCCCGTGTCCACATCGGCCAGCGGGTGCCCATCGTCAGCGCCACCTCGGTGCCTTCCACCCAGGGCCCGGTGATCACCGAGAGCATCACCTACCTGGACGTCGGCCTGAAGCTGGAGGTGCAGCCCACGGTGCACCTGAACAACGAAGTGGCGATCAAGGTCGCGCTGGAAGTGAGTAATGCCACGCCGCTGACTCCGACCCAGAACGGCACGATTCCAGTCCAGGTAGACACCCGCAACGCCCAGACCACCCTGCGCCTGCGTGATGGCGAAACCCAGGTGCTGGCGGGCCTGGTGCGCAATGACCAGTCCAACAGCGGCAACAAGATTCCGGGCCTCGGCGACATTCCCGGCATCGGCCGGCTCTTCGGCAGCAACAACGACCAGCTCGCCAAGTCCGAGCTGGTCCTCTCCATCACGCCGCGCATCGTGCGCAACCTGCCGTACCAGAGCCCCTACGACATGGAGTTCCCGTCGGGCACCGAGAGCAGCATGCGCGTACCGACGGTGCGCGGCCCGGTGGAAGCTCTGGGCCTCGACCTGCCCGATGCACCCGCGGTGGTGGTCAGCCCCGCCCCCATCAGTGGGAGGCCCTGAGCCATGCAACGCCAGGCCGCCTTCTCGCTGATCGAACTGGTCATCACCATGGCCATCCTCGGCCTGCTCGCCAGCATGGCCGCACCGCTGGCGCAAACCGTGATCCAGCGCGGCAAGGAGCAGGCGCTCAAGGCCGCGCTCTACGAGATCCGCGACGCCATCGATGCCTACAAGCTGGCGGCCGATGCCGGGCATATCGAGAAATCCGCCGCCAGCTCCGGCTACCCGGCTTCATTGCAGGTGCTGGTGGACGGGGTCCGTGACCTGCGCAGTATCAAGGGCGAACGCATCTACTTCCTGCGCCGCATTCCTCGCGATCCCTTCGCCGACGCCCGCCTGGAGCCCGAGGAAAACTGGGGCCTGCGCGCCTATACCAGCCCGGCGGATGACCCGCGCCCCGGCGTGGACGTGTTCGACGTCTACTCCATGGCCGCCGGCCGCGGCCTCAACGGCACGCCTTACCGGGAGTGGTGAAGATGACTCGACAGAAGGCGTTCACCCTCATCGAACTGCTGGTCGTCATGGCCATCATCGCCACGCTGATGACCATCGCCGTGCCGCGTTATTTCTCCAGCCTGGAGAACTCCAAGGAGACCACGCTGCGGCAGAGCCTTTCGGTCATGCGCGAGGCCCTGGACCAATTCTACGGAGACACCGGACGCTATCCTGATTCGATAGAGGAACTGGTTGCCCAGCGCTACCTGCGCGCCCTGCCACAGGACCCGATGACCGAGCGCAGCGATCTGTGGGTGCTACTGCCACCCCCGGAAGGCGCGCCGGGCAGCGTCTACGACGTCAAGAGCGGCGCCCCCGGCCGGGCGCGGGACGGGAGCCTCTATGCGGACTGGTGAGCAGGGCTTCACCTACCTCGGCGTGCTCTTCCTCGTGATGCTGATGGGGATGGCACTGGCCGGCGCGGGACAGCTCTGGTCCACCAGCAGCCAGCGCGCCCGCGAGCGCGACCTGCTCTGGGTTGGCAGCCAGTACGCCCAGGCCCTGCGCAGCTACTACCGGGCCTCGCCGGGTGTTGCGCAGTACCCGGCGAGCCTGGAAGAACTGCTGGAAGACAACCGCTTCCCGGAGGCCGTCCGGCACCTGCGGCAGCTCTATCCCGACCCCATCACCGGGAGCACCGACTGGGGCCTGATCCGCTCCTTCGACGGTCGCATCGCTGGCATCTTCAGCCAGTCCCGCCAGCACCCGCTGAAGCAGGCGCACTTCCCCGCGCAATGGGTGGAGTTCGAGCGCACGGGCAGCTTCGCCGATTGGCGCTTCGTCGCTGAGAAGGCCTTCATGGAAAACACGCCAGCGAGGGCCACGCCATGAACCGCGCACCGCTGCTGGCCGTCCTCGTCCTCTGCTGCGTGCTGGGCACGGCACGCGCCGAAGACGACGAGATCATGGGCTTCATCGTCGACTACACCATTTCCCACATCGGCCACGACTTCTACCGCTCCTTCAGCGAGCGCCTGCGCGACACCAGCAAGCTGGATTTCAACCTGGTGGTGCGCGAACGCCCCGATGCCCGCTGGGGCAGCCTGATCTGGGTGGAGTACGAGCAACGCGTGCTCTACCGCCAGTTTCTCCCGCCCAACACCGCGGAACTGCAACCCACTGCCTACGCAGCGGCGGACCTGGTGCTGGAGGCCATCGCCCAAACGAAGCTGCAACGCCTCCTGCAAGACACACACGACATGGAGAAGGACGAACTATGAACAAGAACAGACTTGCCCTGTGGCTGCTCGGGTTCGGCCTGGTCGGAACGGTCCAGGCCACTGAACTGGTGTACACCCCGGTCAACCCCGCGTTCGGCGGCAACCCGCTCAATGGCACCTGGCTGCTGAACAACGCCCAGGCACAGAACGATCACGACGATCCGGATTCCGGTTCCACGGCGAGCCGGCAGAGTGCCCTGGAGCGTTTCACCAGCACCCTGGAATCGCGCCTGCTGTCGCAGTTGCTGACCAATATCGAGGAAGGCAACACCGGCAGTCTCACCACCGAGTCCTTCATCATCAACATGATCGACGACGGCGGTCAGCTGACCATCGAGATCACCGATCGTGCCACCGGCGAAGTTTCGGAAGTCGTCGTCAACGGCCTGCTCCCTTAATCCAGGCATCGACAGGAAGCCACCACCATGAACAGAGTGCTGATGCTGGTCCTGCTGCTCGCTACCCTGCAAGGCTGCGGTCTGCGCCAGCCGATGTCGGCTGACACCGAAGGCCAGACCCCGACCCTGACCCCGCGCGCCTCGACCTATTACGACTTGCTGAACCTGCCCCGGCCCAAGGGGCGCCTGGTGGCGGCCGTGTACGGCTTCCGTGACCAGACCGGGCAATACAAGCCGACCCCGGCCAGCTCCTTCTCCACCAGCGTCACCCAGGGCGCCGCCAGCATGCTGGTGGACGCGCTGCAGGCCAGCGGCTGGTTCATGGTGCTGGAGCGCGAGGGCCTGCAGAACGTGCTGACCGAGCGCAAGATCATCCGCGCCTCGCAGAACAAGCCCAACACGCCGGCGAACATCCAGACCCAGTTGCCCCCGCTGCAGGCCGCCAACCTGCTGTTGGAAGGCGGCATCATCGCCTACGACACCAACGTGCGCAGCGGCGGTGAAGGCGCCCGTTACCTCGGCATCGGCGCCTCCCACGAGTACCGGGTCGACCAGGTCTCGGTGAACCTGCGGGCGGTGGACGTGCGCAGCGGCACGGTGCTGGCCAACGTGATGACCACCAAGACCATCTATTCGGTGGGGCAGAACGCCAGCGTCTTCAAGTTCATCGAATTCAAGGAGTTGCTGGAGGCCGAAGCGGGCTACACCACCAACGAACCGGCGCAGCTCTGCGTACTTTCCGCCATCGAATCCGCCGTCGCCCACCTGATCGCCCAGGGTGTGGAACGCCGGCTGTGGTCGGCGGCCGGGAACGAACCGATGGAGCAGACCTCGCTGAAGAAATACATGGGGGCGCAGGTGTCCATCCACTGACCCTCCGTCGTCAGGGCGGAACCCGCTGCCGCGTACGGGTGGTCAACCTTGTGTGACTACCCAGCGGGAGCCCGCCATGACCACGCCGATTACCCGTAACACCGCCATGCGCCTGGCCAGCGAAGCCTTCGTACCCTACGGCTGCAAGGTCAGGAGCAACGAAGCGGATGACAGCTTCAGCTTCACGGTGCATGACTTGCAGGGGCAGCAGGTCCTGTCCATCGAGAACATCCAGAGCACCCAGTACGCCAACCCGCTGCGGCTGGCCGGGGTGATCGCCCAGGCCCGCGCCGACCTGCAGCGCGAGGGTCGCAACCTTGACCCCTGGGCGATGCCCTACATCCCTGATCCTGAAGTCCTGCCGGAAGCGCCGCCCGTCTATTGATACCGGCGGCAGCAACGTCGCTCAGGCGCGCGCCGCCTGGGCGGCGATATGGTCGAAAACCCCTGGTTCCAGTGCCGATTCTCCCTGCGCATCGAGCATCTGCCGATATTGCAGGTGGGCGGGCAAGCTGCTGTTGATCAGCTCCAGCAGCCGCACGCCGCGCGGCGTAAGGACGAAATTCTCGCCATTGCCTCCCTGGTCCTCGGGGCGGCTTTCGATGAAGCCGTTATTGAACAGCAGGGATTCGTAGTCGGCCGCCTGCATCTTCAACTGATCCAGATTGCCACCCACCGCGCGGCCTGCGGCCTGGCGATTCTCCACCAGCTCCGCGACGTACTCCCGCGGCGCATAGGCGACGTGGGCGGATTCCTGGACCTTGTGCAGGAGCAGTTCAAGCATCTCCCAATCGTGGTGTTTCATGGCATCGCTCCTCCGGTGTCTGTGAAGCTGCGACCGCCGGGAGAGGAGTGGGGTTCGGGTTAATGGCGTTAGTGGTAGCGGGTTGGTAGGAGCGAGCTTGCTCGCGAACAGCCCGAGCCCGCCCATTCGCGAGCAAGCTCGCTCCTACAGGGAAAGCATGGGCAGGGTGGTGCAGGCGCGAGTCACCCCTCGCCCGCCTGCGGGAGAGGGGCTGGGGGTGAGGGCGGTTCCAGGCTGGCTGGAGGTCTGTTGGGCAGGACGGTGTCCTGCTTCGCGAATGAATTCGCCCCCACAAGGAGAAGCCCGGCGGGATTGCCTTCTACAACCAGTGCCACTGGAGGAAACCTGGAGGCTGGCGCTGGCCAGCAGGGCGGCGAGGAGCATGGGAAAACGACCGCCGCCCACGCAAGGGGCGGCGGTATCGGGGGATTACTGCTGGACGACGATGGCGCTGTTGCCAGTGCCGTTCTGGTCGATGACGGAGTTCTGGTTGAAGTTGCTCTGGGTGACTGAAACCTGGTTGTCCCAGCCCACCTGGGTGACGACGGATACGTTGTTCATGTCGGCCTGGCTGATGACGGCGCTGTTGCCACCACCTGCGCTCTGGAACACCTGGCTCAGGTTGGCGCTGCCGGACTGGTCGATTTCCACGTTGTTGCCGATGCCTTCGCTGGTACCTTCCGCCAGGTTGCCGCCGTCACGCTGGGCCACCGCCAGGGTGTTGTCGTCACCGGTCTGGTCGAAATACAGCTCGTTGAAGTTGCCTTCCTGGGTGAAGTTGGCGGTGTTGCCGTTGCCGTTCTGGGTCAGCGCCACGGTCTGGTCTTCGCCGAACTGGCCGCCTTCCTGCGGGCCTTGCCAATTGCTGGCATGGATGTTGTTGTCGTTGCCGTTCTGGTCGATGGTCAGGCTGAGGTTCACGCCGTTCTGGTAGGTCAGGCTGAGGTTGCCGTCGCCGGTCTGGGTGATGGTGCTGGTGGAGTCGGTGGATTCGAACTGGTCGGCCCAGGCGGCGTTGGCGTTGCCGGTCTGGGTCATGGTGGCGACGTTGCCGGAGCCGAAGCTCTGGTCGACGATCACTTCGTTGAACTCGCCGCCGCCCTGGTCGATGGTGGCCACGCCGCTTTCCTGTTCGGTCTGCCAGATTTCGGCGTAACCGGTGTCGCCGCTCTGGAAAATCACCGCCTGGTTATCGGCGCTGGGGCCGGTCTGGTCAATGTAGGCCTCGTTGTCGTTGCCGGACTGCTGGACCTCGATACGGCTGGCCGTCTGGTCCACCTGCCAGGTGCCGGCCTGGTTGTGGGTGCCGCTCTGGTTGATGGTGGTGACGTTGTCGGTGCCGAATACCTGTTCGGAATCGGCGATGTTCTGCTGGTCGACCTGGGTAATGTTGACCGTGCTGCCGATCTGGCTGTCCTGGAAGCTGAACGCCTCGTTCTCGCTGCCATTCTGGGTCACGTTGGCGTGGCTGTTCTCGTTGAACCATTGCTCGCTGTGGGCAATGTTCCATTCACCGTCCTGGAGGTGGATGACATCGCTACCGGTTTCCGTGTTCTGCACGGCGGTGGCGGCGTTGTATTCGCCGGTCTGGGTCTGCAATACGGTGCCGGTACCGTCCGCCTGGTCGGCGTAGGCATTGTTGCCATCGCCGGTCTGGTCCTGGGTGACCGTGCTCAAGGATGCAACGGCCTGTTGCACTTCAGCGACGTTTTCCACGCCGCTCTGGGTCTGGGTCGATTGGCTGTTGTCGGCGAAGGCCTGGATGCTGACCAGGGCCAGGATTGCTGCGGCAAGCGGTTTGTACTGGAACATGGTGTTGCCTCCTGGGGACGGTCCCCCGAGTCGTTGGATCGTGAGTGCGCCTTCAGTGCTGGATCACCTGCACGCTGAGGCCGTTTCCATACTGGGTAACGCTGCTGTTCAGTCCGTCCCCGGACTGCACGATGGATGCGCTGTTGTCGGCGCCGACCTGATCGATGCCGGCGCGGTTATGGGTGCCGCTCTGGGAGATGAACGCCTGGTTGCCCGTGCCCTGCTGGGAGATGGACGCCAGGTTCTGCGCACCTTCCTGCAGGATGTAGGCCTCCTGGTCACTGCCGTTCTGAATGATCTGCCCGAGCAGCGACTGGCCGTTCTGCGTGAGCAGCGCGACGTTCGCTTCGCCCAACTGACGCACCAGGGCCTGCTGGTCCAGGGGTGCGCCTTGCGGGCTGGCGAGGTCGGTGTTGCCACCGGCCAGGTCGAAGTTCTCCATCAGGTCCGCCGCCTGTGGCAGGCCGCTTCCGAGCCCGAGGACCAGGAGGAGCACGCTGCGCGACAGGACGGCGGAGTTCATGGCCAGGCTCCTAGCGGGGAACCAGGGTGACGGTGCGAACCGTGCCCTGCGAGGTGGTGATGGTGGCCGTCGGGGCTGCGGTCGGGACCGCGCCAGTGGTGGTCACCGACATCCGCCAGCGTCCGCTGAGCGGCACCGCGACCGAACCCAGGTCCAGCAGGCCGGTAGTGGTGGTCACCTGCACCCGCACGGCGTTGCCGACCGTGACCGAGCTGGTGCCGTCCAGGGCCCAGGTCACCCGGCTGTTGGAGCGCAGGGTGAACTCGTTGGTGGTGACGGTGAAGGTTTCCGCCGTGGCCGGTGGTGGCGACACCTGCACGCTCACGCTCACCGGGGCGGAGAGGGCGCCGAAGGCGTCCTGGACCTGGTAGGCGAAGGTGGCCGTGAAGGCAGTGGTGACACTGGCCGGCGGGGTGTAGGTGATGGTGGTGCCGTTGGTGCTCGCGGTGCCCTGACCGTTGGACGGCTGGGTCAGGTTGACCACGGTCAACGGCGTGTTGCCTTCCGGATCGCTGTCGTTGGCCAGCACATTCAGGGTCAGCGGTACGCCGAGGGTCGCGCCGGTATCGACGGTGGCCACAGGCGGCTGGTTGGGGCTGACGGTGACGGTGACGGTCG
>MTEW01001124.1_pt1 | contig 55249 bp, 45 predicted proteins | sample 1042681 | NCBI WGS metagenome assembly MTEW01 (sample SAMN06185811, study PRJNA358809) | soil metagenome | isolation source: soil biostimulated with citrate as carbon source | place: India | collected 2015-05-23
GAGGTCGATGACGCCTTGGAAATGGCGGAGCAGACCGAGGTTTGACCATGTATAGCGACGGTCGAAGTCAGACCGTCGCTAACCGGCCAAAAGCAGCCGCCCGAAGCCGTCTACGAAAAGAAGGTCTACTCACAGTATCAGTCAATCCGCTTGAAACACCTTGCGACCTTTCCTCGATTGAGAAGCCACAAATGCACCTCTAGAGTTGCCTCCGCAACGCCGGGCCCCTCTGACAGCTAACCGCTGCCATGTCGGAGTTGCAGTTTGCACAACTTCGACACTTAGAGGAGGGGCTCATGACTGCCCTAGAACCGTTCTTCCTGGCCGAATTTCTCGGCACTGCCACTTGGTTGTGGCTCGTTTTTATCAGCATAGTGATTGGCCTGTTGGTCTTCGACCTAGGGGTGCTTCACCGCGAGCATCGCGAAATTGGCATTCGTGAAAGTTCATTGGCAAGATTCCATCGGTAATCTCCCTGAGTGTGACCCTGAGTCTGCTGCTGCTGCTGGGCGGCGTGCTGCTGTCCCTTTGGAAAACCCGTGGCCAGCCGGCCCCGGCTGGCCCTCAGGTGTAAATCAAAACAGGTGGAGGTAGCTAGTCGGCTGCCTACTGTCGAATTGGCAACTTTCAACACTGGAGGCGGTAATGAAAAAAACGCTGCAATTGACAGCTATGGGGCTGTTACTGGTGGGCTTGGCCGGCTGCGACGCAGCCGAGCAATCGGCGCAGGAACTGGCCGAGAAGGCTGAGCAGGCAATGCAAGACGTAGCCCGCGAAACGGTCGATGGGACCCTGCAACAACTCAATAAGCAACTGAATGAAGTACAGCAGTCAACCAATGAGTGGCTAGGCAAGCCGCCGTCCAAGGAAACGCAGGAGGGCGAGTTGCAGGAAGGTCTGCCTGAAACTAATGAGTCAGGAGAGCCTATCGACAAAACGGCAGTTGAAACCTAGTTGGCTGGCAGAGTGCGTGGTTTGTAACCATTTGGAGCAGACTACGATACGGCTAATTATAGTTGGCCGCTTTTGGCCGGTAGCAGTCATCAGCGAGAGGCCATTTGGAACTGCGAGTCAGTGACTGGATATCTCCGGGCGTCGGCAAAGCGAACTGTCGGCGTGTGCGAATAGGTGTCGGGGCGTGCGAATGGCTGTCGGAGGATGCAAATAGGTGTCGACGGGCGCGAATGGCTGTCGGTTTTGAAGAACCGGGTTGTGTCGGTTTTGCGTGCGAATCAGTGTCGGTTAGGCATGCGAATTGATGTCGGAACCAATGCGAATACTCATAAGATCAACTCTTGGTCTACATCTACGTCTCTCGTAACCATCGTTTTTACTGATCCAGCGAAAGGGCGAACGCTGCCTGCAAGTCACCCGAAATGGACAGCACAATCCTTTCGGGGCATTCGTAGCGGGCAGGCGAGTGAAATCGCTGAGGCTCAGTATTGGTCGGTTAGACCAAGAGCTTGCAACTCGTCGCTCAAACGGGCGATTAGCTCTTGACTGTCTCGGTGCGGTTCCTTGGCGAGGTAAGCGGCAATCAATAGGGTCGCGGGATGAACGCCAAGCACACCTGCCAGTTGCTCAAGCTTCTGGATCGTGGGGCCCTTCTGCCCTCTCTCTAGAGTGCTCAGGTAGGTTCGACTGCTAACCGCCGCGAAGTCCTCTTGAGTCAGTTTTCGATGCTTACGTAGCTGTTTGAGAGCGAGCCCGAACGCCGAATTCAGTTCCATTTTGCCAAGTCCGCAAAAGGAACGATGAAGCCTGTGCGAACACTATAGCGCTACAATCTATAGGGTTCATTTCAGAGGCTCTGCCATGTTCATTACCTATCGCCATACCGAGGCGCGCCTGGATCTGTCGTTCGAGTATTCACCGGCTCAGCTGTGGACGGCTGTAGAACAGGACTTTCAATCACCATGGTTCTACGTGCAAATCGCCCGACTGGATGGGGGCGAGGTGACCGTCAGCACACTGCTGCTCCAGCACATCCATGACTTGGAGAGCGTCATAAGAAGCCAGTCCAAACGCGCATGGATTGAGCAAGTACAGATCGTAACGCCTGCACACCTAAACGGGCAGGCGAGGTGGCTGATGGAACCCCTGAGAGAGGCGCACCTCGTGCAGGACAACAACGGAAATAGAGGCCTGGTATATAAGGTGGAAAATAACGTTATCTACTCCCTACACCCACAGCGCAACGTAGAGGGACTGGCTTTGATCAAAGTTTTGTTCTCTGCCGAATCAGATTTGCAGTGCGCTGAAAAGTAGGGGCTAGCCATGGGCGCTACCTCGCTAGCACATCCAAGTGGGAAACCATAGAGGTGCGAGCATTTCTCTAGATTACTTTGTGGCTAAGTCCGCTTATCAGGTCAGTTTTTTCTAGGGCAGCAGCTACTGGTTTGTATCTAATGCTCAGCCAGCTGAATCTGATTAGGTGATGCAGGCGTGCGTGACTACATAACCGGCAGTGCCGCGTGGACATAATCGTGAGGTGAGAATGGAAATAAAAGAGCAGGCATTGGTCGAAGTTGCTCAGGATGTCGTTTGCGACGTTTGTCGCTCTAGAACGCGCATTCCCGGCTACGGACTCCAGTACGGCAAGCTTGAAGCTCAGTGGAGTTATGGCTCTCAACATGACGGGGAGCACTATCGTGTGCATCTTTGTGAGCCTTGTTTTTTCAGAGTGCTGAGTGGATTGCGTCGAGAGCGCATGGTCAATGGCATGTTTGATGAAGATCTGCCATTTGCTCCTGAAGACTTCGGTCTGGTCAGCAGAGACAACTACTGGGGAAAGAGTTGACTGTTGGTTTGAGAGTCCATGAGCCGCCATGTCAAATCGCGTCAACCGCACGGTTTGCTTCTCTGGATATATAGATTGGAATAATTTAATCAGGAGGTAGCCACATTGACCCTTCCACATGAAAGAACTCGGAGTGTCATCAAGACCGAAGCTTTTCTTCGAGAGATCTCTCGTAACAAAGAACTACCTGATGATATCCGTATCTATGCGAAAAGCTTGCTTAGACATTACCCGTCCACCGATCAGATTTTCTCACTTGGACGCCTCGAAGAGTGTCTGGTAGGCAATGCTCAAGATGATGAGTTTCGGCAAAGGGTGATTGCATTCCATCAGCCGCTCTTCAGCTCCACATTAGACTTCACGCCGTAGGCCAGAAAATCACGATGCTAAGTACTTATCAACCCCAGTCGGTATCCGCCCAGATTGCGCAAAAAATTAAGCGCCTACCAAAAGGGCGGCCTTTCAGCATAAGCCGCTTCGCAGGGGTTGGAACGAAAAACGCTGTATCCAAAGCTATAGCTCGATTGGTCAACCGGGGCGAGCTCGAGCGGTTGTATCGAGGGATCTATATGCGTCCAAAACCAGGAAGATACATTGCTAGCTCTCGTCCCGATCTCTGGAAATTAATTAGCCTCATCGCCATGAAAAAGCATCTGACTTTGCAGATCCATGGCGCCAATGCCGTTAGGAGATTTGGGCTCAGCACTCAGATGCCGCTTATCCCAATTTATTACACAAATGGGGCCAGCCGATCTATATTTATCGGGAAAGGCGAAGTCCGACTGATACATGCGGCACCGATGGTTATGCAGCATCCAGGGACTGAGGTAGGGATGGCTATAAGCGCCCTGTATTATCTAGGTGAAGACGGCTCTACTCCGGAATGCATTACGACGATTAAGAAGGCTCTAAAGCCAGAAGATCTGGTCAAGTTGGCGGCCTGTAGAATGCCGAAATGGATGCGCATGGCGTTGAAGGCGAGCTGAAGGAATCGCTGCTGCAAATGTAGGAGAGTTACTTGGATTTCTGGTTTGTAATTACAAAATTCTAATAGGGTTATAATAAGCAACAGAAGCTGGTTTCGGCAAAAGGTGCTCGCCATAAGTTCATGTGATGCTAGTCGTGTCCTATGTTTTATTGTTTTTTATTATGCTTTCCAGTTTTGAGAGCTTTGGTGAAATTGATATCTGGCAGTATCTGTTGTTTGGGTTCTTTGTGAAGAAGTCTTGGTGGTACTCCTCGGCCTCGAAAAATTCAGTTAACCTCTCTAGGGTGGTTGTCGTTGGTTTTTTCCAGGGGCCATTTTTTTCGGTTTCTAGTATTGCGTTTTTCGCGGCTCCTAGTTGTTCGTCGCTGTCATAGAATATGGCGGATCTATATTGGGTTCCAATATCTGCGCCTTGCCTGTTTAGAGTGGTTGGGTCATGTATTTTAAAGAAAATATCGAGCAATTCGGATAGGCTAATTTTTCCACTGTCAAATTCAACCTTTATTGCTTCGGCATGACCTGTTTTGCCAGTGCATACATCATCATATGTTGGTGCGTTTAGGGTTCCCCCCGTGTAGCCACATATCACAGACTGAACGCCTTTGATTCTCTTGAAGACCGGTTCAAGACACCAAAAGCAACCGCCTGCTAGAACTATTTTTTCGGTTTTCATAGGAGCCTCTGTATAAAAGTCAGGGGGCTGGGCTGCGGCCGATATAGGGACATCATGGCTGCCATGCTTTCACGTAGATCGTCTGACCGACGCGATAGCTATGCTGGGGCGCCCTAGCGATAGGATTCTTAGCATAGATTTACTCTTGACGATCCTCCTAATCCCTGGGTCGGGTTATGCACTTCCCAGAAGACCTTGAGCAGCGCTTCGAAGCTGGTCTGCTGCGGATCGAACACCACCAGGACCACTTCGGTGTGTCCGGTCAGGCCCGAGCAGACTTCCTCGTAGGTGGGGTTGGGCGTGAGGCCGCCGGCATAGCCGACCGCGGTGCTGAATACACCGGGCTGTTGCCAGAAGCGTCTTTCGGCGCCCCAGAAGCAGCCGAGACCGAACACCGCCTGTTGCAGGCCGGCGGGGAAGGGCGCCTTGATCGGGTTGCCGTTGACGTAATGAGTGTCTGCCACTGGCATCGCCTCTGCGCGGCCGGGCAGGGCCTGCTCGGCAGTCGGCAGGACATCCTTGTTAACGAGAATCTGGGAACGCAGAACCATGTCGGTCTCCTGGAAGTGGGTGGGTAGTGGACTACGCGCAGTGAGGCGTATTACGTCCGTTGGTCGGCCTGTGGTCGGCAGGGGTAGCGGCGCAGGCTGTCGATCAGTTCGCGGCCAGGAATCGGCTTGTCGAACAGGTAGCCCTGGCCTACGTCGCATTGCTGGCGGCGCAGGAAACCGAGCTGGGCGCCAGTCTCGATGCCTTCTGCGACCACCTTGAGCTTGAGGTTGTGGGCCATGGCAATCACCGCCGAGGTGATCTCCATGTCGTCCTGGTTGTCGGGAATGTCCTTGATGAAGCTGCGATCGATCTTGATCACGTCGATGGGGAATTTCTTCAGGTAGCTGAGCGAGGAATAACCGGTGCCGAAGTCGTCCATGGCCAGGGTCAGGCCCAGGCTCTTGAGACGGCCGAGCTGGTGGCGGGTGTCCTCGGTGGCTTCCAGCAGCAGGCTCTCGGTCAGCTCCAGTTCCAGCAGGCGCGGGTCGAGCTGTTCTTCGTGCAGGATGGCGGCGATGGAGCCGACCAGATCGGGGTCGGAGAACTGCTTGGGTGACAGGTTGATCGCCACCTGCAGTTCGCCCATGCCGATGGCGGCGATCTGCTTGCTCATGCGGCAGGCCTGGCGCACTACCCACTTGCCGATGGGAATGATCAGGCCGGTTTCCTCGGCGACGCTGATGAACTGGTCAGGGCGGATCATGCCCTTTTCCGGATGGTGCCAGCGCAGCAGCGCTTCCAGACCCAGCAATTGGCCGTTTTTCAGGCACAGCTTGGGCTGGTAGAACACCTCCAGTTCACTCTGGGTCAAGGCTCGGCGCAGGTTGTTCTCGACGAACAGCTTGTAGTTGGCCTCGGCATTGAGCTCTTCGGTGAACAGCTGCACCTGATGCTTGCCGTTGGCCTTGGCCTTGTGCAGGGCCAGACCGGCGTGTTTCATCAACGTCTGCGGGTCGTCGCCGTGTTCCGGGGCCAGGGCCAGGCCAAGCGAGCCGGTGATGCTGATCAACTGGTTATCAACGAACAGCGGCTTGTCCAGGGTCTGCAGCACCTGATGAGCGACGCGCAGGCCCGTGTCCTGATCGCAACCGTCGAGCAGGATGGCGAACTCATTGCTGGCGAAGCGTGCCAGTGTGCCCTTGGCGCCGAGGCTGTTGCGCAGGCGCCGGGCCAGTGCCGAGAGCAGCTTGTCGCCGGTCTGGTGGCCGAGGCTATCGTTGATCCGCTTGAAGTTGTCGATGTCCACCAACAGCAGGACCAGCGGCTGCTGCGTATTCTGAGCGAAGCGTTGTTCGAGACTGCGGATGAACGAGGGGCGATTGCCCAGGTTGGTCAGGTTGTCGGTATAGGCCAGGCGTTCGATGCGCTGCTGCGCCAGCTTGACTTCGGTAACGTCTTCGTAGATGCCGATGTAGTGGGTCAGCTCGCCGTCGTCACCATAGACCTTGGATATCGACAGATGGCCCCAGTAGGGGTCCAGGTTCTTGCGTCGGCTGCGGAACTCGCCTTGCCAACTGCTGTGCTCGGCCAGGCTGGAGCGGGCATCGAACAGCAGGTCACTGAGGTTGGTCAGGGCTGGCAGTTCGGACAGGCGATGGCCACAGACCTCGTCGCTGCTGTACAGGGTGATGGCCGTGAAGCTGGGGTTGACGTACTCCACACGGCCGTCACGGTCGACCAGCAGAAAGGCGCTGGCGCTCTGTTCGACGGCGCGTTGGAACAGATGCAGGGCGCTGGTGGCGCTGCGTTTCTGCTGGTTGATCAGCACCTGGGCGAACTGATCGGCCAACTCGCCGGCGAAGGCGATCTCGTCGGCGTGCCAGGTGCGTAGGCCGCCGATGTGCTCCAGGCAGAGCACGCCGACCACTTCGCCTTCGATGCGTATGCTGGCGTCGAGCATCGAGCAGATATCCAGCGGCTGCAGGTAGCTGGCGGCCAGTTCGCAGGTGCGCGGATCGTGCTGGGCGTCGTGCGCGTCGATGGCGCGGCCGCTGTGCAGTGCTTGCAGGTACTGCGGGAAATTACGTGCGTTTATCGACGGTAGTTGTTCGTGGCGGTCCAGGTCGCGGCGGTACAGCGACACGGAATCCAGGTGATGACTGCCCAGCTTCCAGATGCCGGCGCGAGCGACACCGTAGACCTCGCAGGCGGCCTGGGTGATCAGTTCGGCCGCTTCCTGCTGTGGGTCGCTGGAGGTGTAGCGCTGGCGCGCCAGGCGCACGATCAGTTGTTGCTGGGTACGTGAACGGGCGAGGTGTTGCAGGTGGTCATTCTGGGTGCGCTGATATTGCTGCAGCGAGCTGCGCAGTTGCTGATTCTGCGTGTACAGCTCCTGTTCGGCAGGGGCGAACTGATCGAGGCTCTCGTCCGCTACCAGCAGATAGCCGCGCAGCAACTGGCGGTTGCGCTGTTTGAAGGGTTCGCCCATCTCCAGCAGGGTCAGAGCACCTTGCGGGGTATGCAGGGTGTAGCGCACCAGGTAGTGCGGGCCTTGTAGCAGTTGCTGCTGGATGGCGTCATGCAGGCGGTAGCGCGCCTCGGGTTCCATCAGGCTGGCGTAGGGGGCATCCACCAGCGCGCACAGATCGCTGGCGCTGATGCCCAGCTGGCGTTCGCAGGCCGGGTCGAGAAACAGCAGGGCCCAGCTTGGCTCGTTCAAGCGCTCGAAACGCAACATGCCGAGCCGCGAGGGCACTGGCAACTGCGTCACAACCTCGGCTGCCGAGCGGGTGCCGGCATCGGGATGGCTTTTCATTGGGCGTTGGGCTTCCAGTATGCTGACCAGGCGAGGCTTCCGTTCTCGGTACAGGGCCGCTGCCAAGGGGGCAGCGGCATGGACGGAGGCTAGGGCTCAGGCCTACTTCACTATAGCGTTCGGCAAGGGTGCATGATGCAAACGATACTGACAAGAAAACTCATGGCCATGGTGCTTGGCGGAGCACTTTTTGTGGCCATGCCGGCGGTTGCCAGCGCCGATGACGCGGCAACGTTGCAGGGCGCCGAGCAGGTTGCCTACCTCGATGGCCTCAAGCGTCTGTACCTGACCGACAACGAGCGCCAGGCGCTGCTGGCGCACAGCAATGCGCTGCTCGACACCTATGCCCTGCGCGCCGGCTACCAGGTCGGCCAGGCGCAACGCCAGGACCTGCTGTACCGCATCAGTCTCGGTGCGGCCGGCGAACTGATCCTGCGCGAGGAAAGCCGGGGCGCCGAGGGCACCGCCATCGCCGTGCGCAATCAGCGGTTCTCGGTGTTCGGCATCGATCCCTTCATCCGTTACGAGTGCCCGGCTGGCGGCGTGCGTTGCGTGCTGATCAATCCGGGTGACGGCAGCCCCTTGCTGACCATCCTGCGCGATCACCAGGGCGCGGCGGAGCTGGCCAAGGCTCTGAGCTTCCTGATTCGCAACGTGCAGAAGGGATAAGGCAGCCACCCGCCGCAGGCGCGTGCAGGGAGGCCATGCCCTGCGGCATGTTCGCAGTGCCCCCGATGTGTTCCCGCCTGGCGTGCCACGCCATAAAAAAACCCCGCCTGGATGGGCGGGGTTGAGGGACGAGCGTGGCGTGCTCGAAACGGTTTACAGCAGGATGGTGCGGATGTCGGCCAGCAGCTGCGACAGACGCTGGGTGAAGCGCGCCGCGGCAGCGCCATTGATCACCCGGTGGTCGTAGGACAGCGACAGCGGCAGCATCAGCTTGGGCTGGAAGGCCTTGCCGTCCCACACCGGCTGCATGGTGGCCTTGCTCACACCGAGAATCGCCACTTCCGGCGCGTTGACGATCGGCGTGAAGCCGGTGCCGCCAATGTGGCCGAGGCTGGAGATGGTGAAGCAGGCGCCCTGCATGTCGTCAGCCGAGAGCTTCTTGGTGCGTGCCTTGTCGGCCAGTGCGGCGGCTTCGCCGGCCAGCTGCAGCAGGCTCTTCTGGTCGACGTTCTTGATCACCGGTACCAGCAGGCCGTCCGGCGTATCGACGGCGAAGCCGATATGCACGTACTTCTTGCGGATGAGCGCCTTGCCGCTCGGGGCCAGCGAACTGTTGAAGTCCGGCAGTTCCTTGAGCAGGTGGGCACAGGCCTTGAGCAGCAGCGGCAGCACGGTCAGCTTGACGCCGGCCTTTTCCGCCACGGCCTTCTGCGCGACGCGGAAGGCTTCCAGGTCGGTGATGTCGGCCGAGTCGAACTGGGTCACGTGCGGCACGTTGAGCCAGCTGCGGTGCAGGTTGGCGGCGCCGACCTGCATCAGGCGGGTCATCGCCACTTCTTCGATTTCACCGAACTTGCTGAAGTCCACGGCCGGGATCGGCGGAATGCCGGCGCCGCCGGTAGCGGCTGCAGCTGCCTGCGGTGCGGCCTTGGCCTTGTGCATCATCGCCTTGACGTACGCCTGCACGTCTTCCTTGAGGATGCGACCTTTCGGGCCGGTGCCGGCGATATCCGCCAGTTCCACGCCGAAATCGCGGGCCAGCTGACGCACGGCCGGGCCGGCATGCACCTTGGCGCCATCGCGCTTGGGCGCATTGGCGACTTCGGCGGCAGCAGCCGACAGCGAGGCGATGGCGCGCACTTCGGCGGCCACTTCCGGCGCCGCACCTTCCGGCACGCGGTGTACTTCCTGGCTGGCTTGCGCCGGGGCGGGTGCAGAAGCAGAGCCGGCTACCTTGAGCTTGAGGATCAGGTCGCCGGTGCCGATTTCGTCATCCAGCTTGACCAGCACTTCTTCCACCACGCCGGCAGCCGGCGAGGGGATTTCCATGGAGGCCTTGTCGGATTCCAGGGTCAGCAGGCTCTGGTCGGCTTCGATGCTGTCGCCGGCCTTGACCATGATCTCGATGACCTTGCCCTTGGCGCTGGAGCCGATGTCCGGCACGCGTACGTCCTGCATGCTGCTGCCGCTCGGTGCGGCGGCCGGTGCAGGGGCTGCAGCGGGTGCGGCAGCTTGTGCCGGCGCGGCAGCCGGAGCCGAGGCCGCCGGAGCAGCCCCTTCGACTTTCAGCTTGAGAATCAGGTCGCCGGTGCCGATCTCGTCGTCCAGCTTGACCAGCACCTGCTCCACCACGCCGGCAGCCGGCGCGGGGATTTCCATGGAGGCCTTGTCGGACTCCAGGGTCAGCAGGCTCTGGTCGGCTTCGATGCGGTCGCCGACCTTGACCATGATCTCGATAACCTTGCCCTTGGCACTGGAGCCGATGTCCGGCACGTGCACGTCCTGCACACTGCTGCCGGTGGCAGCAGCGGCGGGCGCGGCTGCCGGAGCGGCCGCTTTAGGGGCTTCGGCAGGTGCTGCTTCGGCTTTCGGCGCAGGCGCGGCTTGCGCAGCCCCTTCGACTTCCAGCACCAGCAGCTCGTCGCCTTCCTTCAGGCGGTCGCCGATCTTGACCTTGATTTCCTTGACCACGCCGGCCTTGGGCGAGGGCACTTCCATGGAGGCCTTGTCGGACTCCAGGGTCAGTACGCTCTGCTCGGCTTCGATACGGTCGCCGACCTTGACCAGCAGTTCAATCACCTCGCCTTCACCGCCGAGGTCGGGTACGCGAATCAATTCACTCATCGCTACGCTCCTTAGCAGTCCAGGGGATTGGCTTTGTCGGCGTCGATGCCGAACTTGGCGATGGCGTCAGCCAGCACCTTGGCTTCGATTTCGCCACGGTCTACCAGGGCTTCCAGGGCGGCCAGCACGACCCAGTTGCGATCCACTTCGAAGAAGTGACGCAGCTGCTTGCGGCTGTCGCTGCGGCCGAAGCCGTCGGTGCCCAGCACCTTGTATTCCTTGCTCGGTACCCACTGGCGAACCTGCTCGGCGAACAGCTTCATGTAGTCGGTAGAGGCGATGACCGGACCCTTGCGACCGCTGAGGCACTGCTCGATGTAGGTCTGCTGCGGCTTCTGGCCCGGGTGCAGGCGGTTGCGACGCTCCACGGCCAGTCCGTCGCGGCGCAGTTCGTTGAAGCTGGTGACGCTCCACACATCGGCAGCGATGTTGTACTCGTCGCGCAGGATCTTCGCCGCTTCGCGCACTTCGCGCAGGATGGTGCCGGAACCCAGCAGCTGCACGTGGTGTGCGGCTTCCTTCTTGTCTTCCTCGAGCAGGTACATGCCCTTGATGATGCCTTGCTCGATACCCTCCGGCATGGCCGGCTGCTGGTACGACTCGTTCATCACGGTGATGTAGTAGAAGATGTCCTGCTGCTCTTCGGTCATCTGGCGAATGCCTTCGCGGATGATCACGGCGAGCTCGTAGCCATAGGTCGGGTCGTAGGTGCGGCAGTTGGGGATGGTCGCTGCCAGCATGTGGCTGTGACCGTCTTCGTGCTGCAGGCCTTCACCGTTGAGGGTGGTACGGCCGGCGGTGCCGCCGATCAGGAAACCACGGGTGCGGCTGTCGCCAGCGGCCCAAGCCAGGTCGCCGATACGCTGGAAGCCGAACATCGAGTAGAAGATGTAGAACGGCAGCATCGGCTGGTTGTGGTTGGAGTACGAGGTACCGGCGGCGATGAAGGAGCTCATGGCGCCGGCTTCGTTGATGCCTTCCTCGAGGATCTGACCCTTCTTGTCCTCCTTGTAGAACATCACCTGGTCTTTATCGACCGGCTCGTACAGCTGGCCGACCGAGGAGTAGATGCCGAGCTGACGGAACATGCCTTCCATACCGAAGGTACGGGCCTCGTCCGGGATGATCGGGACGATGCGCTGGCCGAGTTCCTTGTCCTTGACCAGCTGCGCGAGGATGCGCACGAAGGCCATGGTGGTGGAGATTTCGCGGTCGCCCGAGCCGTCGAGGATGGCCTTGAGGGTATCCAGCGGCGGAGTGGGGATGCTGAAGCTCTTCTGCCGGCGCTGCGGGACGAAGCCGCCCAGCGCGTTGCGGCGCTCGTGCAGGTACTTGTACTCGGGGCTGCCCGGCTCCGGTTTGACGAACGGCAGCTTTTCCAGGTCCTCGTCCTTGACCGGGATGTCGAAGCGGTCGCGGAACTGGCGCAGGCTGTCGACATCGACCTTCTTGGTGTTGTGCGCGGTGTTCTTCGCTTCACCGGCGCCGGTACCGTAGCCCTTGATGGTCTTGGCCAGGATCACGGTCGGCTGGCCGCTGTGGTTCACGGCCTGATGGTAGGCCGCGTAGACCTTGTACGGGTCGTGGCCGCCACGGTTGAGCTTCCAGATCTCGTCGTCGGAGAGGTCCTTGACCATCTCCTTGAGTTCCGGGCTGTTGAAGAAGTTTTCGCGCACGTAGGCGCCGTCTTTGGCCTTGTAGTTCTGGTATTCACCGTCGACCACTTCGTCCATGCGACGCTGCAGGGCGCCGTCCTTATCCTTGGCGAACAGCGGGTCCCAGAAACGGCCCCAGACCACCTTGTTGACGTTCCACTGGGCACCGCGGAACACGCCTTCGAGTTCCTGGATGATCTTGCCGTTGCCGCGCACTGGGCCGTCGAGGCGCTGCAGGTTGCAGTTGATGACGAAGATCAGGTTGTCCAGCTTCTCGCGGCCGGCCAGGGAAATGGCGCCGAGGGATTCCGGCTCGTCGCACTCGCCGTCGCCCATGAAGCACCAGACCTTCTGCTTGCCGGCCGGGATGAAGCCGCGCGCTTCCAGGTACTTCATGAAGCGGGCCTGGTAGATGGCCTGGATCGGGCCGAGACCCATGGACACGGTGGGGAACTGCCAGAAGTCCGGCATCAGCCAGGGGTGCGGATAGGAGGACAGGCCCTTGCCATCCACTTCGCGGCGGAAGTTCTGCATTTGATCTTCGCTGATGCGCCCTTCCATGAAGGCGCGGGCGTAGACGCCGGGGCTGGCGTGGCCCTGATAGAACACCAGGTCGCCGCCGTGTTCTTCGGTCGGGGCCTGGAAGAAGTAGTTGAAGCCGATGTCATACAGGGTCGCCGAGGAGGCGAAGCTGGAAATGTGGCCGCCCAGATCCGGGTCGTCCAGGTTGGTGCGCATCACCATGGCCAGAGCGTTCCAGCGCACCAGCGAGCGGATGCGGCGCTCCATGAACAGGTCGCCGGGCATGCGCGCTTCGTGGGTGACCGGGATGGTGTTGCGGTACGGCGTGGTGATCGCGTAGGGCAGTTGCGCACCGCTACGGGTGGCCAGCTCGCCCAGACGGGTCATCAGGTAATGGGCACGGTCTTCACCCTCACGGTCGAGGACGGATTCAAGGGCGTCCAGCCATTCCTGGGTTTCGATCGGATCGAGGTCTTGCATGGCTTGCTCCAGGGCGGAAAGGCTTCCAGAATCGGAGGCCAGTTGGATCTCGCCGGCTTTTTGAGCGGGCGAGTTGAAATTCTTGGATTTACCGGGGGTAGTACCGGCCGCTTGTAGTTTTACTACATTCCGACGCCGGATTCAGCCCTCTGGATACAATTCTTTAGTAGTAAAACTACAATCCGCGGTTTTGCCGGCCGCGCGCGCCCCGTCGTTGCGGGGTTTCGGGCGATTGCGTCATGCGTCCGGCAGTCCGCCAAGAGGATAGACCATGAGCCTGCCGTTGCCGGTCGAGTTGCCTCCCTTGCTGATCCCCCTGGCCGAGCGTGCCGAGCAGTCGCTACAGGTGGCGCTGGCCGAGCACGAAGGGCTGGCGGCCCGGCTGGCGGCCTGGCCGCAGGCGCGGCGTGAGGCCTGGCGACAGGTGGCGGCGCTCAGCGATTTCGTTTTCGAGCAGGCTCGGCGCGATCCGCAGATGTTCCTCGCCCTGGGCGATTCCGGCGAGCTGGAACGCGGCCTGGCACCTGGCGAGCTGCGCGAGCAGCTGGCGGTGCAGCTCGACGATTGCGCCGACGAGGAGGCGCTGGGGCGCTGCCTGCGACGCTTTCGCAACCGCCAGCAGCTGCGCATCATCTGGCGCGACTTCAGTCGCCAGGCGGCGCTGGCCGAGACCTGTCGCGATCTGTCCGATCTGGCCGATGCCTGCATCGACCTGGCCTATCACTGGCTCTACCCGCGTCATTGTGCGCAGTTCGGCACGCCCATCGGCCGGCGTAGCGGCCAGGCGCAACACATGGTCATCCTCGGCATGGGCAAGCTCGGTGCCCACGAGCTGAACCTGTCTTCGGACATCGATCTGATCTTCGGCTACCCGGAAGGCGGCGAGACCGAAGGGGTCAAGCGGCCGCTGGACAACCAGGAGTTCTTCATCCGCCTCGGGCAAAAGCTCATAAAAGCCCTGGACGCCATCACCGTCGACGGTTTCGTGTTCCGTACCGATATGCGCCTGCGCCCCTATGGTTCATCCGGTGCGCTGGTATTCAGCTTCAATGCGCTGGAGCAGTACTACCAGGATCAGGGGCGCGACTGGGAACGCTACGCCATGATCAAGGCGCGCGTGGTCGGCGGCGACCAGGCCGCCGGGGCCGAGTTGCTGGAGATGCTGCGGCCCTTCGTCTACCGGCGCTATCTGGATTTCTCCGCCATCGAGGCGTTGCGCGCGATGAAGCTGCTGATCCAGCAGGAGGTGCGGCGCAAGGGCATGAGCGAGAACATCAAGCTCGGTGCCGGCGGCATCCGCGAGATCGAGTTCATCGCCCAGGCCTTCCAGCTGATCCATGGCGGGCGCGACCTCAGCCTGCAGCAGCGGCCCCTGCTCAAGGTGCTGGCGACCCTGGAGGGCCAGGGCTATCTGCCGCCCGCGGTGGTGGCGGAGATGCGCGAGGGCTACGAGTTTTTGCGCTACACCGAGCACGCCCTGCAGGGCATCGGCGACCGGCAGACGCAAATGCTGCCGGCGGACGCGCGCGACCAGGCGCGGGTGGCGGCGATCATGGGCTTTGCCGACTGGGCGAGTTTCCATGAGCGTCTGATGCACTGGCGCGGGCGCATCGAATGGCATTTCCAGCAGGTGATCGCCGACCCCGATGAGGGGGAGGTGCAAGGCGGCGAGGCCAGTGTCGGTGCCGAATGGCTGCCCTTGTGGGAGGAGGCGCTGGACGAGGAGGGCGCCTGCCGCCAGCTGCAGGAGGCGGGCTTTTCCGAGCCGGCCACCGCGCTCAAGCGCCTCGGCGACCTGCGCAACGGGCCGCAGGTTCGCGCCATGCAGCGTCTGGGGCGTGAGCGGCTGGACGCCTTCGTGCCGCGTCTGCTGGCCGAAACGGTCGAGCACGAGGCGCCGGACCGCGTGCTGGAGCGGGTGCTGCCGCTGGTGGAAAAGGTGGCGCGGCGCTCGGCTTATCTGGTGCTGCTCTCGGAAAACCCCGGTGCCCTGCAGCGGCTGATCAGCCTGTGCGCCGCCAGCCCGTGGATCGCCGAGCAGATCGCGCGCTTTCCGCTGCTGCTCGACGAGCTGCTCAACGAGGGCCGGCTGTATCACCCGCCGCTGGCGCCGGAGCTGGCGGCCGAGCTGCGCGAGCGGCTGATCCGCATCCCCGAGGACGACCTGGAACAGCAGATGGAGGCGCTGCGTCACTTCAAGCTGGCCCACAGCCTGCGCGTGGCCGCCTCGGAAATCGCCGGCACGCTGCCGCTGATGAAGGTCTCGGACTACCTGACCTGGCTGGCCGAGGCCATTCTCGATCAGGTGCTGGCGCTGGCCTGGCAGCACACGGTGCAGCGTCATGGCCGGCCGTTTCGTACCGATGGCACGCCGTGCGACCCCGATTTCATCATCGTCGGCTACGGCAAGGTCGGCGGCCTGGAGTTCGGCCACGGCTCGGATCTGGACCTGGTATTCATCCACGACGGCGACCCGCAGGCGGAGACCGACGGCGCCAAGCCCATCGACGGCGCGCAGTTCTTCACCCGCCTGGGCCAGCGCATCATCCACCTGCTGACCACCCAGACCACCTCCGGCGCGCTGTACGAGGTGGACATGCGCCTGCGGCCCTCCGGCGCGGCGGGGCTCCTAGTCAGCTCGCTCGGCGCCTTCCAGCGCTATCAGGAAAACGAGGCCTGGACCTGGGAGCACCAGGCGCTGGTGCGCGCGCGGGTGCTGGTAGGCTGCCAGCGTCTGGCCGGCGAGTTCGCCCGCGTGCGCGGCGAGGTGCTGGGGCGGCAGCGCGAAGTGGCGGCGCTGCGCACCGAGGTCAGCGAGATGCGGGCGAAGATGCGCGACAACCTCGGCACCCGCGCCACCGCCGCCGGCACCGCGGAAAACGCCTTCGACGCCGCGGCTTCCTTCGATCTGAAGCAGGACGCCGGTGGTATCGTCGATATCGAATTTATGGTGCAATACGCGGCCCTGGCCTGGTCGTGGCAATACCCGCAACTGCTCGAATTCACCGACAACATTCGCATCCTCGAGGGGCTCGAACGCGTTGGTCTGATGTCGCCCGAGGATGCCGGTCTGCTGCGTGAGGTCTACAAGATTTACCGCTCGGCTGCTCACCGCCAGGCGCTGCAGAAGCAGCCCGGGGTGGTGCCGGGCGATCAGTTCCAGGACGAGCGCCGCGCCGTGATGCGCCTGTGGCGTGAACTGGGGCTGAGTTGAATGACGGGGCTGCGGCCCCACCTAATTGTTCGAACCGTGAAGCGAATTTGAGGAGCAGGCAAGATGTCGATGTCCGACCGTGATGGCGTGATCTGGTACGACGGCGAGCTGGTGCCGTGGCGCGAAGCCAACACCCATGTGCTGACCCACACCCTGCATTACGGCATGGGCGTGTTCGAGGGCGTGCGCGCCTACAACACCCCGGACGGCACTGCCATCTTCCGCCTGCAGGCGCACACCGACCGCCTGTTCGATTCGGCGCATATCTTCAACATGCAGATCCCCTTCTCCAAGGAAGAGATCAACGAAGCGCAGCGCACAGCGGTGCGCGAGAACGGCCTGGAAAGCGCCTATCTGCGTCCGATGGTGTTCTTCGGCAGCGAGGGCATGGGCCTGCGCGCCTCGGGTCTCAAGGTGCACGTGATAGTCGCCGCCTGGCACTGGGGCGCCTACATGGGCGAGGAAGCGTTGGTCAGCGGCATCAAGGTGCGCACCAGTTCCTACACCCGTCACCACGTCAACATCTCCATGACCCGCGCCAAGGCCAACGGTAACTACATCAACTCGATGCTGGCCCTGCAGGAAGCCATCTCCGGCGGTGCCGACGAGGCCATGCTGCTGGACCCGGAAGGCTACGTGGCCGAGGGTTCGGGCGAGAACATCTTCCTGGTCAAGGACGGTGTGGTGTACACCCCGGAAGTGACCTCCTGCCTCAACGGCATCACCCGCAGCACCATCCTGACCCTGGCCGGCGAGCTGGGCATCAAGGTGGTGGAGAAGCGCATCACCCGCGACGAGGTGTACATCGCCGACGAAGCCTTCTTCACCGGTACCGCCGCCGAGGTCACGCCGATCCGCGAAGTCGACGGCCGGCAGATCGGCATCGGCCGCCGCGGCCCGGTCACCGAGAAGCTGCAGAAAGCCTACTTCGACCTGGTCACCGGCAAGACCAGCGCCCACGCCGAGTGGCGTACGCTGGTCAAGTAAGCGATTCCTCGAAGGCTCGACGGGGAGGCGAAAGCCTCCCTGGTCGTTTCTGGAAAAGATATGAAGATATTGATCGTTGGGCCCAGCTGGGTGGGCGACATGGTGATGGCGCAGACCCTGTTCCAGTGCCTGAAGCAGCGCCATCCCGAATGCGAGATCGACGTGCTGGCGCCCGAGTGGAGCCGGCCGATTCTCGAGCGCATGCCCGAGGTGCGCGCCGCGCTGAGCCTGCCGCTGGGCCATGGCGTGCTCGATCTGGCCACGCGCCGGCGCATCGGCAAGTCGCTGGCCGGCCAGTACGACCAGGCCATCCTGCTGCCCAATTCGCTGAAGTCCGCGCTGGTGCCCTGGTTCGCCGGGATTCCCAAACGCACCGGCTGGAAAGGCGAGATGCGCTACGGCCTGCTCAACGATATCCGCAAGCTGGACAAGGCGCGCTATCCGCTGATGATCGAGCGCTTTATGGCGCTCGCCCATGAGCCGGGGGCGCAACTGGCCAGGCCCTATCCGCAGCCGCGCCTGCAGATCGATGAGTCCAGCCGCGCCGCGGCGCTGGCCAAGTTCGACCTGCAGCTGGATCGCCCGGTGCTGGCGCTGTGCCCCGGCGCCGAGTTCGGCGAGGCCAAGCGCTGGCCGGCCGAGCACTATGCCAAGGTCGCCGAGATCAAGATTCGCGCCGGCTGGCAGGTCTGGCTGTTCGGTTCGAAGAACGACCATGCCGGCGGCGAGGACATTCGCATGCGCCTGATCCCGGGCCTGCGCGAAGAAGTCAGCAACCTCTCCGGGCAGACCAGCCTGGCCGAGGCCATCGACCTGATGTCCGCCGCCACGGCGGTGGTGTCCAACGATTCCGGCCTGATGCACGTGGCGGCAGCGCTGAATCGCCCGCTGGTGGCCGTCTACGGCTCCACTTCGCCGGGTTTCACGCCGCCCTTGGCCGACCAGGTGGAAATCGTGCGCCTGGGACTGGACTGCAGCCCCTGTTTCGAGCGCACCTGTCGCTTTGGTCACTACAACTGCCTGCGCGAGCTCAAGCCGCGGCCGGTGATCGAGGCGCTGGACCGTTTGGTCGGCGATCCGCTGGCATTGGTTGAGGGCGACTGATTTGCGGGTGCTGATCATCAAGACCTCGTCGCTGGGCGACGTGGTACATACCCTGCCGGCACTGACCGATGCGGCCCGCGCCATTCCCGGCATCCGTTTCGACTGGGTGGTGGAGGAAGGCTTCGCTGAGATTCCCGCCTGGCATCCGGCCGTTTCCCAGGTAATTCCGGTGGCCATCCGCCGCTGGCGCAAGCACCCGCTGCGCACCTGGCGCAGCGGCGAATGGGCGCGCTTCAAGCAGCGTCTGTGCGAAACCCGTTACGACCTGGTGATCGATGCCCAGGGCCTGCTCAAGAGTGCCTGGCTGACGCGCTACGTGCAGGCGCCGGTGGCCGGGCTGGATCGCGATTCGGCGCGTGAACCGCTGGCCAGCCGCTTCTATGACCGGCGCTATGCAGTGGCCAGGGATCAGCATGCCCTGGAGCGCGTGCGCCAGTTGTTCGCCCAGGCGCTGGATTATCCACTGCCGGCCGGCAGCGGCGACTACGGCCTGAATCGCGCGGCGATGATGGATGCCGTGGCGCAGCCCTATCTGGTGTTCCTGCATGGCACCACCTGGGCCAGCAAGCACTGGCCGGAAGCCGACTGGCGCGCCCTGGCCGAGCGCATGGACGAGCTGGGCTGGGCTGTGCGCCTGCCCTGGGGCAACGAGACGGAGAAGGCTCGTGCCGAACGCATCGCCGCCGGCCTCACGCATGCCGCCGTGCTGCCGAAACTGAACCTGGCCGGAGTGGCCAAGGTGATCGCTGGCGCCAGCGCCTGCGTTTCCGTCGACACCGGCCTCGGTCATTTGGCTGCGGCGCTGGATGTGCCGAACATTTCCCTCTACGGCCCGACCCTGCCCGGCAAGGTGGGCGCCTATGGCCGTAGCCAGATTCATCTGTGCGCCAGTGGCCCGAACGCCGGCAGCGGTGACCGTGACAAGCCCTGCTTCGATGGCCTCGGTGCAGAGCGCGTTGGCCTGGAACTGGAGGCGCTGCTGCTGGCGCCTCCCGGCACCCTTTAAGGAGCGGCTATGCAACTGGCCTTCGTTCTCTACAAGTACTTCCCGTTCGGCGGGCTGCAGCGCGACTTCATGCGCATCGCCCTGGAGTGCCAGGCGCGCGGCCATGCCATTCGCGTCTACACGCCGATCTGGGAAGGGGAAAACCCTGGCGGCTTCGACGTGCGCGTGGCCCCGGTGCGTGCGCTGTTCAATCACCGCCGCAACGAGAAGTTCACTGCCTGGCTGCAGGCGGACCTGGCGCGCGATCCGGTCGACCGGGTGATCGGCTTCAACAAGATGCCGGGTCTCGACGTGTACTACGCCGCCGACGGCTGTTTCGAGGACAAGGCACAGACCCTGCGCAACCCGATCTATCGCCGCTGGGGCCGCTACAAGCACTTCGCTGACTACGAGCGCGCGGTGTTCGCACCCGAATCGAAGACCGAGATCCTGATGATCTCCGAGGTGCAGCAGCCGCTGTTCATCAAGCACTACAACACACCGCTGCAGCGCTTTCACCTGCTGCCGCCGGGCATTGCCCAGGATCGCCGCGCGCCGGCCAATGCGGCCGAGATTCGCGCCGAATTCCGCCGCGAATTCAAGCTGGCCGACGACGACCTGCTGCTGGTGCAGATCGGCTCCGGCTTCAAGACCAAGGGCCTGGATCGCAGCCTCAAGGCGCTGGCCTCGCTGCCGCGCGAGCTGCGCAAGCGCACGCGCCTGATCGCCATCGGCCAGGATGATCCCAAACCCTTCCTGCTGCAGATCAAGGCGTTGGGGCTATCCGATCAGGTACAGATCCTCAAGGGGCGCAGCGACATTCCGCGCTTTTTGCTCGGCGCCGATCTGCTGATTCACCCGGCCTACAACGAGAACACCGGCACCGTACTGCTGGAGGCGCTGGTCTCCGGGCTGCCGGTGCTGGTCACCGATGTCTGCGGCTACGCCCACTACATCGCCGATGCCGATTGCGGGCGCGTTTTGCCCAGCCCGTTCGAGCAGGAGCAGCTCAACCGCACCCTGGCCGACATGCTCGCCGACCCCGAGCGTCGTGCATTCTGGGGGCGCAACGGCCTGGCCTACGCCGACAGCGCCGACCTGTATTCGATGCCGAAGAAGGCCGCCGATGTGATCCTTGCGGAGAAGCGCGCGTGAAGCTGATGCTCGCCGAACCCTTCAAGAGCCTGTGGGCGGGCCGCGATGCCTTCGAGGCCGTCGAGGCGCTGCAGGGCCAGGTCTACCGCGAGCTGGAAGGCCGCCGTACCCTGCGCACCGAAGTTGCCGGCCGTGGCTACTTCGTCAAGATCCACCGTGGCATCGGTTGGAGCGAGATCGCCAAGAACCTGCTCACTGCCAAGGCCCCAGTGCTGGGCGCCGGGCAGGAGTGGCAGGCCATCGCCCGCCTGACCGAGGCCGGGGTGCCGACCATGACCGCGGTAGCCTATGGCGAGCGCGGCGCCAATCCGGCCAGCCAACACTCGTTCATCATCACCGAGGAACTGGCGCCGACCGTCGACCTGGAGCAGCTCAGCCTGAACTGGGCGCAGCAGCCACCCAAGCCTGCGCTCAAATGGGCGCTGATTCGCGAGGTGGCGCAGATGACCGGCACCATGCACCGTGCCGGGGTCAATCACCGCGACTGTTATATCTGTCATTTCCTGCTGCATACCGACCGGCCGATTCAGGCCGATGACCTGCGCCTGTCGGTCATCGACCTGCACCGCGCCCAGGTACGCAGCGCTACGCCACGGCGCTGGCGCGACAAGGATCTGGCGGCATTGTATTTTTCTGCGCTGGATATCGGCCTGACCCGCCGCGACAAGCTGCGCTTTCTACGCAGCTACTTCCAGCACCCACTGCGCCAGGTACTGCGCGATGAGGCGCGCCTGCTCGCCTGGCTGGAGCGCAAGGCGGCGAAACTGTACGAGCGTAAGCAGCGTTATGGAGATCGACTGTAGATGTCGGAGAGCAAGACATTGATCGGCCCTGGGGTGAGCGTCGCGCTCGTACCCTGTCCGGCGCTCGGAGATACCACTTTGTTCCTGCGCCTGGCCTGGCGTCTGCAGGCCGCTGGCGCGAAGGTCAGCCTGGCTTCCGCTTCGTTGGCCTCTATACATGAGTACCTGCCGGGTCTGGAAATAATCGGCGGCAAACCCGATGTGGTGGGTCTGGCAGAGCGCAATGACCTGGTGATCTGTGCCATCGACTGGCAGGTCGACGCGTCGCTGGGCAATGTGGCCTATCTGGCTGGCAAGAAGCTGCCACGCGCATTCAAGCCCGAGCAACAACCCGTGTCACTGTTCGGGTATGAGATCGCCGGGGCGCATAACGTGATCTGTCGCGATCCGAAGGCCGGCAAGAGCATGGTGCAATGGATCGATCTTTATGCCGAGCAGATACTGGGGCTCGACCTGACTCAGCCCATTGCAGGCCTGCAGGCGATGCCTGTTCCGCCGGCGGATGCGGCGCGTCGCGTCGCGATTTTTCCAACGACGCCCCATACCAGCAAGAACTTTTCATGCTCTGGGTTTCGCCGTCTGGCACGTTCTCTGGCTGCCAGAGGGTGGCTGGTCGAGTTCGTTGTAATCCCCGCCGAGCAGCAGAGGTTGAGTGCTGAATACGCAGACTACAGGGTGCATGCCTTCGCGGATCTGAAAGGGCTCGTCGACTTTCTGCGTACATGCTCCGTTGTCATCAGCAACGACTCCGGAGGCGGGCATCTCGGTTCGCTCATGGGGCTGCGTACGTTCACCATTACCCGCCGTCGTACCGATTTCACCTGGCGTCCGGGTTTCAATGAGCTCAATTGCGTGATCAATCCGGTGCTGAGCTTCAAGTGGCTGGGCAATACGGTCTGGCGCCCTTTCATTCCGCTGCGCCGGATCGTGCAGGCCTTGCCGAACTGGAAGGGACGGCAGGCATGACGACTTGGAAGCATGACCTGCAACATCCGCAATTGCTTGAGGCTTTCGGTACGCTCGAGGCCGTATTCGCCCTCAAGGGAGAGCGCCTCACTTCCGATCCCCTGTCCGAGGTGATCCGCGTCGAGCTCGACGGCGTGCGCTATTACGTCAAGCGCTACTGGGGCGCCGGCAAGGGGCTGCGCCGCTATCTGGGGCGGCCGCGGGTCAAGGCCGAATGGCAGAACCTCAAGCTCTTCGCCAAGTGGGGTATTCCCACCGCGCCGATCATCGCCCATGGGTTGGAGCGCCGCGCCGGCGCGTTCGTGCGCGGTGCGCTGGTGACACGAGAGCTGGAAAACACCCGCGACATGGCCGAGATGGCCAGTCAGGGCGATCCGCGGCTGCATGATTCGCACTGGGTGGCAGCGGTCAGTCGGCAACTGGCGAGCCATACCCGGACGCTGCACGACCATAGCTTCACCCACAACGATCTCAAGTGGCGCAACCTGCTGGTCAATGACAAGGCCGAGCTGTTCTTCATCGATTGCCCCACCGGTAGCTTCTGGTGGGGCCCCTTGCTGCGTTACCGCATCGTCAAGGACCTGGCCTGCCTGGACAAGGTCGCCAAATACCATCTGTCGCGCACGCAACGCCTGCGCTTCTACCTGCAATATCGCCAGCGCAGTCGGCTGAGTCGTGGTGACAAGCAGCGTGTGCTGCAGATTCTCAGGTTCTTCGAGGGACGCGAATGAGCGATTTCATCGCCGCGCAGGATCGCGCGCTGCTCGAGCGTCACGGCCTGACCAGTTTCGAGGCGCTGTGGGCGCTGCAACTGGAGGCCGTGGACGAGCCCAACACCGAGCGCGGTGGCTGGAGCACGGTGTATCGCCTTGAGCTGGACGACCGCGCCTTCTACCTCAAGCGGCAGAGCAATCACCTGACTTACAGCCTGCTGCGTCCGTTCGGTGAGCCAACCTTTGCTCGCGAGTTTCGCAACATTCGCCGTTATGCCGAATTGGACATTCCGGCCTTGCAGGCTGCCTTCTTTGCCGAGCGCAAAGTACCCGGCGAGCGCCGCGCTATCCTGCTGACCCGTGCGCTGGATGGCTGGCAGGATCTGGACAGCTGGTTGGCGCGCTGGCAGACAGTCGACGCCGCGCGACGTACAGCTGTCCTGCGTGCCTGTGGCGAGCTGGCGCGATGCCTGCACCAGGCTGGGCAGGTGCATGGCTGCTTCTATCCCAAGCACATCTTCCTGCGCGAGCAGGGCGATAACGTCGAGGCGCAACTGATCGACCTGGAGAAGACCCGGCCATTGTTGCTGGGGCGACGTGATCGAATCAGGGATTTGGAACCCCTGTTGCGCCGCGCCAGGGTCTGGAGCGAGGCCGAGGTGCGCGCGCTGCTGGCGGCCTATCTGGGCAGCCCTGCGCAGGTCGATATCTGGTGGCGGCTGCTCGAGGCGCGCCAGCGCCACAAGGAGGCGCGTTGATGCCTTTGCACAAGCTGAGTCAGGCCGGGCGGACGCCGACGCTGCCGCTGACGCTGGAGCTGGCAGGTGAGTCTCTGGTGCTGGAGCGTCTGCTGCGCGTGTTGCCGGGGCAGCGTTATGTCGGCCTGGCCCGCTGGCAGGGGCGCCAGGTGCTGGCCAAGGTGCTGGTGGGCGGCAAGGCGCAGCGGCATTTTCAGCGTGAGCTGGAGGGCGCCGAACGGATGGCTCGCCAGGGATTGGTCACGCCGGAGCTGCTGGCGTACGGATTCGTAGAGGGGCAGGGCGGCTGGCTGTTGTTCGAGTATCTGCATGGCGCGCAGAGTCTCTGGCAGGCCTGGCGCGAGGTCGCGCAGGAAGCGCTGCTCGGCGATGGCCAGCAAGGCGTACTGGCAGAAGCGCTGGGCGCTATCGGGCAGATGCATGCTCAGGGCCTGTGGCAGGACGATCTGCATCTGGACAACCTGCTGCGGCACGAGGGGCGCCTGTACCTGATCGATGGCGGCGGCGTGCGTTGGGAAACGCCGGGCCAGCCGCTGTCTCGCGCGCGCGTACTGGAAAATCTCGGCGTGTTCTTCGCACAACTGCCGGCCGAGCTGGATCCCTTTCTCGAAGAGCTGCTGATCCACTATCTGCTAGTCAATGGCGAGCACGCGTTGCCTCTGGAAATGCTCCAGGCCGAGATCGCCAAGGTGCGTCGCTGGCGTCTGCGCGATTATCTGAAGAAGGCGGCGCGCGACTGCAGCCTGTTCGCCGCGCGCATCGGCGCCTTCGGCCTGCGCGTGGTGCGCCGCGAGGCCGAGGCGGACCTGCAGCCGCTGCTGTCCGACCTGGATGCTCGCATCGAGGCCGGGCATATCTACAAGACCGGTGGCGCCGCCACGGTGGCGCGCGTCGAGCTCGACGGCCGACCTTTGGTGGTCAAGCGCTACAACGTGAAGAACTGGCTGCACTGGCTCAAGCGCTTCTGGCGACCCAGCCGCGCCTGGCACAGCTGGATCGAAGGCAATCGCCTGGAGCTGCTCGGCATCGCCACGCCGCGCCCGTTGGCGGTGATCGAGCGGCGCTGGTGCTGGTTACGGGGCCGCGCATACCTGATTACCGACTATTGCGGCGGGCAGGATATAATTGCGCGTTTTGAGGCATACAAGCAGGCCGTACCCCCGGAAAACGAGCTGCTGGCGCTGGATCGACTGTTCGCTGCCCTGCTGCGCGAGCGCATCAGCCACGGCGATTTCAAGGGGCACAACCTGTTCTGGGATGAAAAGCAGGGCGCCTGGTCGCTGATCGACCTGGATGCCATGCGCCAGCATCACAGTACGCGCAGTTTCGCCCGGGCCTATGCCCGCGACCGCGCCCGTTTTCTGCGCAACTGGTCGGCGGACTCCGCCCTGCACCAGTTGCTCGACCAACGTTTACCGCAGGTGCCTGGCACCTGCCCGAATTAGAGGCTCAAACCTGTGGCACTGACCATTCTCGGCCTGTCCGGCGCCCTCAGTCACGATCCGTCCGCCGCGCTCTACATCGACGGCAAGCTGATCGCGGCGGTGGAAGAGGAGCGCTTCGTGCGCGACAAGCACGCGAAGAACCGCATGCCCTACGAATCGGCCAAGTTCTGCCTGGAACAAGCCGGGATCAAACCGTCGGACGTCGACGTGGTGGCGATTCCCTTCGCCCCCATCAGCATCTTCGAAAAGGCCCGCTGGCAGTACGCCAAGCGCTATGCCTACGCGCCGGATCGCGCTCTCGATGCGATCCTGTTCGGCAACCGCCGGTACAAGCGCTACAAGAAGCGTATCGAGTGGTGCCTGGTACAGCTGGGCTTCGACCTGAAGAAGGTCAAGATCGAACCGGTCGAGCATCACCTGGCGCACGCCTCCAGCGCCTACCACTGCTCGGGCTTCAGGGAGAAGACCGCGATCCTCGGCATCGACGGCAAGGGCGAGTACGCCACCACCTTCTTCGGCTGGGGCGAGAACGGCAAGATCCACAAGATCAAGGAGTTCTACGATCCGGATTCCCTCGGCGGCCTGTACGGCGCGATCACCGAGTACCTGGGCTTCGAGATGCTCGATGGCGAGTTCAAGGTCATGGGCATGGCGCCCTATGGCGATGCTGCCAAGTACGACTTCTCGCGCCTGGCCAAGTTCGAGAACGGCGAGCTGATCATCAACACCGAGTACGCCAACGTCATCGGTTTCCGTCGCTATAAGGAAAATGGCAAGGGCTACTACTTCTCGCCCAAGCTGATCGAATGGCTGGGTCCGAAGCGTCAGGGCGACATCGCCGACGATCCCTACATCCATTACGCGGCCAGCATGCAGGCACTGTTCGAGAAGCTGGCGCTGGAGATGATGGAGTACTACCTCGGCGACATCCTCAAGGAGACCGGCAAGATCGCCTTCGCTGGGGGCTGTGCGCTGAACGTCAAGCTGAACCAGAAGATCATCGCCCGCGACGACGTCAAGGAGCTGTTCGTGCAGCCGGCCTCCGGCGATGCCGGCACTGCAGTCGGCGCCGCCGCCTACGTCTCGCACCAGCGCGGCGTACCGGTGGAGAAGATGGAGCACGTCTACCTCGGCCCCTCGTACAGCAACGAGGAGGTCATCGCCGCCTGCGCCAAACACCCGAACCAGCCGGTGTTCAAGCGCATCGACAATACCCCCGAGCGCATCGCCAGGATCATGGTCGACGGCAACCCGGTGGCCTGGTTCCAGGGGCGCATGGAGTTCGGCCCGCGCGCCCTCGGCGGCCGCTCCATCATCGGCTGCCCGAGCGTGCCGGGGGTGGCCGACCGCATCAACGAGCAGATCAAGTTCCGCGAGCGCTGGAGACCCTTCTGCCCGTCAATGCTCGACACCGTGGCGCCGAAGATGCTCAAGGTGGATCACCCGAGCCCATTCATGACCTTCACCTTCGAGGTGAACGAGGAGTGGAAGGAGCGCGTCGGCGAAGTGGTGCACGAGGATGGCACCTCGCGCGCCCAGGTGCTGGAGCGGCAATACAACCCGCGCTGGTACGACCTGATGCTGGAGCTGGAGAAGCTCACCGGCAACGGCGTGTCGCTGAACACCTCGCTCAACCGCCGCGGCGAACCGATGATCTGCTCGCCGACCGATGCGCTGAACATGTTCTACGGCTCCGACCTGCAGTACCTGATCATGGAGGACATCCTCGTGGTCAAGGACGGCAAGGACTGGTATGACCACGTCTGACCAGGCTCATGGCGAGCCCGAGCGTTGGGTGCTGCAGTTCTGCCACGGCTATGACGGCCCCTTTCTGGATTGCGCGCGGCAATACGCCGTGCTGTTCAAGGGCACGCCCTACAAGGTCTGCACGGTTTACCTGACCGGCAAGCCGAGTGCCGAGGTCGAGCGCGGCTCGGCCTCCGACGAGGTGATTTTCCTCGACTACTCCAGCGCTCAGGTGCGCGGCCTCAAGCTGGGAGCGATCCGCGATTTCCGCCGGATCGCCACCTCGCGCGACTTCGCCCTGTGCATCGCCCACCGCTTCAAGCCGATCTACGTCGCGCTGCTCGGCAGCAACCTGCCGGTGATCGGCGTGCACCACGCCTTCGGTGACTACAAGCGTCGTTCCCGACAGCTGTTCGCCAACTTCTTTCGCAAGCGTCTGGCGCTGCTCGGTGTGTCCAACGCCGTACGCGACGACATGCGCGCCTGCCTGCCCGATTGGCCGGCCGAACGCATCGAAACCCTCTATAACCGCATCGACGTCGAGGCTGTGCAGGCCGAGCAGGTATCCCGCGAGGTCGCGCGCGACCATCTGGATCTGCCCCAGGATGCCTGGGTAGTCGGCAACGTCGGTCGTCTGCACCCGGACAAAGACCAGGCCACCCTGATCCGCGGCTTCGCTCTGGCATTGCCGCAGCTGCCGGCAGGTAGTCTGCTGGCGATCATGGGCAGCGGCCGCCTGGAGGTGCAGCTCAAGGCGCTGGCGGCGGAACTGGGCGTCAGCGAGTCGGTGCGCTTTCTCGGCCAGGTGCCGAATGGGCGGTGTTATTTCAAGGCGTTCGACGTGTTCGTGCTGACCTCCGATCACGAGCCGTTCGGCATGGTGTTGTTGGAGGCGATGGCGGCCGGAGTACCGGTGCTGGCGACCGATTGTGGCGGGGCGCCCGAGGTCGTTGGCGAGCCGGATGCGCTGTTTGCACTGGGTGACGATGCGATGTTGGCATCTCGCCTATCGGCTCTACCGACCACCGAGCGCAAAGGCGCCGAGCCTGCCGTGAAGGACTGTTTCACGGACGCGGGGGCCCATGCTCGTTTCTGGTCGCTGGGCCTGATGCCATTGAGGAAGCCGTGATGCCTGAGCGCGTATCCAGGCAACTGGTTTATCTGGTTTACGGAGGCAAGCCGGAATATCACCAGGAGGCCAAGTACAGCATTCTCTCGGCCCTGCACCATGCGCAGGGCGCCTGCCCCCGAATTCTGCTGTACACCGACGAGCCTGGGCAGTTCCAAGGTTGGCCGGTCGATCTGATTGCGCTCGATGCCGATACCTTGAAGGACTGGACAGGCCCGGCGAGCTATCTGCATCGCCGCAAGGCTGCTGCCATCCGCGATGCAATGCAGTATGCCGAGCAGAGCATCTTCATCGATACGGATACCTTCTTTCTGGACTCGCCAGTGAGGCTCTTCGAGCGACTGGCAAAAGCGCCCTGGCTCGTCGATGAAATCGAGGGTGTCTGGAAAGAATACAAGGGCGACGCCCTGCATGATGCTTTGGCACCCTATTTGGCAGAACGGCATGGTGTCGATCAGCAGATGTTGTTGATCAATTCCGGAGTTCTGGGCTTCCAAGATGATGCTTCTGGTTTGATGGATGAGGTGCTGAGTCTCATCGATGTCATGCATCCGATGGTTCCCAAGATTCATATCATCGAGCAATTCGCCGTTGGAGTCGCGGCCAGGCACCTGGGGCGACCTGCGGAGTCTCGTGGGGTGATAAAGCATTACTTCTCAGGCAAGAACTATTGGCGTCACCTGGTCGCGGCGTTCTTCCAGCGCCATGGTGAGGCGTTTTCAGCACTTGCCGTGCAGGCGGTGCGTGAGATGCCAACTACAAAACCCAGGCCTGCCTGGTGGCATCGTTTGAACTTTCGTTTGCGAAGTCTGTTCCTGCCCTCTCGAGTCCGCTCTCATGCCAAGCTGGCTTACTACGCTGCGGTGATGCGCACCGATCCTTATGCTGAGGCCTGTGGCCGTGGGTATGCAGAGGAACTACGGCGCAAAGCTATGCCTAAAGGCGAAAGTCTCAATGGGCAGCCTTGGAGCAAGGTGCTGAGCAGGCCGCAGAAGGAGCATCTGGCCAGGCTGTTGGGTGAAGCTGTTTCAGGGAGCTCTCGTGATCTTTCCTAGTCGTGTTTTCGAGGTGTTCCGGTGAACGTGCTTTTTCTGGTCCAGGCCGAGCAGCGGGCAATACTGGATCGACTGTATGACGGTATCGCGCAAGCGTGCGATAGCTGTGACATCCGCTGGCTGAGCAGCGATGAGCAGGCCCATCTGCAGCGTTACTTCCATGAGCATGTGGACGTATCGCGTTACGACAGGATTCTGTTCTTTCTACGTTTCAAGAAAGAAATGCGGCAGTGGCGTTTTATTCGCACCCTGCCCAATCTGGTGATTCTGGAGCACGACGCCTACCAGAACTACATCCCCTGCAAGTACACCGGAAAGTTCAGTGCGCACTACCGGCGGATGCCTTGGGCGCGCATCATCAGTTCAGGCGCCCAGGTCAGTCAGCGCCTACGCGAGGAAGGATTTGACGCCTGTTTCGTGCCGAAGGGTTATGACCAGGCCCTGCTGTCCTACCAAGGCCGGGAGCGGGATATCGAACTGGCCTTTGTTGGCAGCACCAAGAGCGTGGCCTACAGTGGGCGCAAGGCGTTGCTCGAGGAGCTGGGGCAGGTGGAGAACCTGCTCGTGACCAAGACCAAGTCGGGGGCGGAGTATTGCGATACCCTGAACCGCATCCGCTTCTTCGTTAGCGCGGATGTTGGCATGGGCGAGTACATGATCAAGAACTTCGAGGCGATGGCCTGTGGTTGTGTGCTGCTGGCTTATGACCATGGTGAAGTGGAGAACTCGGCGCTGGGCTTCGTCGACATGCACAATCTGGTTCTGTATCGAAACGTCCCGGAGCTGCGCGAAAAACTTAACCTGCTGCGGCAGGATCCGCAGAGGGCTGCCGCTATCGCAGAGGCGGGGCGTCAGCTGGCCGAACAGCGCTATGGCTTTGGCGCTATCGGGCGCCAGATTGTCGAGACCATGCGTCCGCCGTTACGTCCCGCACGACAGGCATCCTGGCTGCAGCGGCAACTGCGCAAGATTGGTGTTTACTACTGATGCAGACGCAGGTGGATGTCCTCAACATCATGTGGGGGGGCGGCTCGGCCTTCGCCTCCGTGCACAAGGTGCACCGTGACATCCTTCGACTCGTCGGGACCGGCATGGTTGTTAACAGCCTTTTGCTGCAAGGTGGAGAGGCTGAGCCGCTGGCGGAGGTCGGCGAGGTCTTCAGTCTGGGATTGTCTTCGACACGCATCAAGGGGCGCGGGCTTGCCGCGTTGAGACGCTGGTTCGATCGCCGCAGTCTGGCCAGGTGGCTGGCAGCGCGTCGGCCGCGGGCGGTGCTACTTGATGGCATCGGCGTGGCGGCCTACATCCTTCCGCTGCTGGCTGCGCTGAGCGAGGTGCGAATCATTGTGCTGTTTCATGGGCACAAGCGCCTCAAACCTGAGCACATCAGGCTGCTGCAACGCTTCCCTGCCGAGAGGCTGGAGCTGGTGGCGGTTTCCGAGACACTGGCGGGCGATCTTGAGCGCCAGATCGGGCGCAAGGTCGTGGGCGCTCGCATCGCCCTGGAGCCGGTTGCTCTGGGCGCGGCCCTCAAGAGCAGGGAAGAGGCCAGGCGTATTCTCGGCCTATCGGTACCTGTGGAAGGGCGCGTCATCGGGGCTGTTGGCCGGTTAGTCAAAGAAAAGGGGTTCGGCCTGCTGATCGAGGTGGCGTCAGGGTGGTTGAAGGCGCATCCCGCTGACCGGCTGGTCATAGTCGGCGAGGGCTCGGAACGGCAGGCGCTGTTGGCGTTGGCGCATAAACTCGGTATAGCTCATCAGGTGCATTTGCCAGGTCACGTGGCAGAGGCTCCTCGCCTTTACCGGGCCTTCGATTTGTTGTGTATCCCCTCGCGACAGGAAGGTTTGGGCCTGGTGTTGCCCGAAGCCGTGATCGCCGGCGTTCCGGTGCTGGCGACGGACCTGCCGGTTTTCCGCGAACAGCTGGCGGGCAGCTCTGGTTTGATCGCCTTGGATCAAAAGGCCGCCTGGGTGGCAGCCTTGAATGAGCATCTGCAGAGTGATCCCCACGCATTGGCGCGAGTGCAGCGCGCGGGTCTGGATCCCGAAGGAGCCTGGTTGCGCTTCCGTGAGCGATACGGTGCGCTGTTGCGTTAGTCCTCCAGGACGGCCGATGTCAGGGCTGCCAGCGGGAACTGTTCGGCGAGACCGAGATTTTCCAGTAGGCGTGCGAAGTGGGCGAGATTGCGCCGGGCTTTAGCTTTCGATAACGGCCGGCGCTGAAAGCTCAGGTCGGCGATGTCGATCAGGCCCAGCGAGCCTTCCGGTGTCAGCACGATATTGCCCAGGTGGAGCGAGCGGAAATAGATGCCACGGCGATGCAGCGTACGAATGAAGTCGGTCAGGATTGGCAGGTGTTTGCCGAACGCATCCGGTTCATCCAGATAGATGTCTTTAAGCGTTTTTCCCTGCAACGGACTGTACAGCACCGCGCTCAGGGAAGAGTCTTCTAGCCGATACAGTTCCAGCGGTGTGAGAGTGGCAATGCCCAGTTCCTTCAGTCGCACGGCGTTGAGCCAGAAGCGATCCGAATAAGGAACGAACAGCGCCGAAGAGATCAGACGCTTGCGTCTGAAGAGCTTGAGAAAGTTGCCATCGGCCAGTCTGTAAACTTTGGGGCCGAGGCTGTCCTCCTCCAGTACCTGCGCGCCGGCCGTCAGGGTGGCCAACATGTCATTGTTGAGTTTGGTTTTGATGGGCATGGGTCTTGAGGCGTGCATGTGGAGTCGGGTTGGCGAAGAGCATGCCGCCGAGCAAGCGGCGTTTTCGTCTTCGTCGAGTTTTTTGTGCTCGCATCGGTCATTGGTGTTGCTTTGGCCATTGCAGACGAGCGCCGCTTGAACGGTTGCTAAGCAGAGCTCCGAGAGGTGTCGCGCGGCCGGCCAGAGTTGAGCTTGGTGCGTAATGCGAGCTTTGTGATTCCAGTCGTCCTGAGGGTGTCGATATAGAATATCAGGTCGACCGAGCATATGCCGGAGCGGAACAGTCTGCCAATGAACTGTAGAATGCTCGCCTCTCATTACGGGCCGTCAGAATGTGGCCCATCTTATTGGAGCGAAGATGGTAGGGGTTCGTGTCGCAGGCGTGACCAGTGTTCTGTGTCTGGGTTATTTATGGTTCCTGATCGGCATCGTTTGGATCCCCACCAACAAGCTGTATCAGCAGGGGCTGGTAGTCTTGCTTTGGCTTCCAGCCCTCGTGGCTGCTGTGCTTTGGCGGAAACGTCTGACCGCAGCATGGCAGTCTGAAAAGCTTCTTCTTTGGCTGGTCTTCCTGCTGTTGGCCTGGGCTGGACTGAGTGTCACCTGGACGGAAGCCGGAGAGCCCTTAAGAGAGCTTAAACGCGTTCTTTACGTCGGCCTGTTTCTGGGCGCCTTCGTTCTGCTGGCACTGGAGAAGCCTGCTTTCGTGTGGAAAGGTTTGGGGCTGGCCTTCGTTCTCTTGGCGCTGTCCTGCCCCATCAGTATCTATCTGTTTTACGGACTGGATATTCACCCCCTTCAAGCGAGGCTCCACGGGATAGGGCAGGCAGGTCATCCTATTCTGGGCGCCTACGTGATGGCGCTGGCGGTAGTCTGGGGGCTGCAGTGCCTACCCCGTATCGGCTGGCAGCGCATCGTATGGGGTGCTCTGCTCGTCATGCTCATGTTGTTTATCGCATTGGGGCAAAGCCGCGGGGCCATGCTGGCGCTGGGCCTGGCTGCCATTTCGATGCCTTTCTGGGGCGGCGGTCGGGGGGCCTGGCTGGTATTCCTTTCTGCATGCCTGATAGCCCTTGGAGGTTTTTTCTTTTTTGCTCCTTTCATCCTTGAACGCGGATTCTCCCACCGTCCGGACATCTTCTGGTCCAGCGTGGATATGATCTCGCAGAACCCCTGGCTGGGCCTGGGTATAGGGGCGGATTACCGTGTAGTGACAACCCACTTTCCCAGGGGAGTCGACCATTCCCATAATGTGTTCACCCACGCCGCGATTGAACTCGGGATACCGGGGCTGGTGCTATGGGCTGCGTTGTGGCTGGCGGCGTTCAGGGTGGCATGGGGGGCGCGTCAGTCACGAGAGGGACGCATTCTGCTAAGCAGTCTTCTGGTTTCGTTTGTCGCACAGCAGTTCGACGCTGCCAGCCTCTGGGGAAGCCCTAGAGCGGAGTGGTTCGTGACTTGGCTGCCGATAGGCCTGGCCATGGCTCTCGCCATTCAGCGTGGTCGAGTAGAGGAACATGGCGTGCCCCGACGCCCCTGAAACATTTTTGCCGCGTCATTTCCAGCGCAAGCGTCTTGGGCGGGGGGCGAGGAAAACTTGTAAGGTTGCCGACGTGCTTAATAGGCACGTGCTGCTACAATCCGCCCCTTGCTAATCCTGCCAGTGCGTGAGGCGAGCCGAATGGCCAATTCCAACCAGCAATCCAGCATGAAGGTGTATCTGCGGTTGCTGCGCTACGTGGTCCCCTACTGGGGGCTGTTCACCATCAGTATCCTCGGCTTCCTGATCTTCGCTTCCACCCAGCCGATGCTGGGTTACATCCTCAAGTACTTCGTCGACGGCCTGTCCAACCCTGACGCCAGCCTGTTCGCAGGCGTGCCCTGGCTGCTCGAGCATGCGCCCTGGGTGGCGCACCTCAAGCTGCTGCAGGCCGTGCCGTTGCTGATCGTGCTGATCGCCCTGTGGCAGGGCATCGGTTCCTTCCTGGGCAACTACTACCTGGCCAAGGTCTCCATGGGGCTGGTGCAGGATCTGCGCGTGGCGCTGTTCAACAACCTGCTGACCTTGCCCAATCGCTATTTCGACAACCACAACTCCGGGCACCTGATTTCGCGGATCACCTACAACGTGACCATGGTCACCGGTGCCGCCACCGATGCGATCAAGGTGGTGGTGCGTGAGGGCATGACGGTGATCTTCCTGTTCGCCACGCTGTTGTGGATGAACTGGAAGCTGACCCTGGTGATGGTGGCGATCCTGCCGGTGATCGGTCTGATGGTGACCAGTACCAGCAAGAAATTCCGCAAGCAGAGCAAGAAGATCCAGACCAGCATGGGCGACGTCACCCATGTGACCTCGGAGAGCATCCAGGGCTATCGCGTGGTGCGCAGCTTCGGTGGCGAGGACTACGAACGGCAGCGTTTCCTCGATGCCAGCGAGCAGAACAAGCTCAAGCAGCTGAAGATGGTCAAGACCAACGCCGTCTACACCCCGTCGCTGCAGTTGGTGATCTACAGTGCCATGGCGGTGCTGATGTTCCTGGTTCTGCTGCTGCGTGGCGATGCCTCGGCCGGTGATCTGGTGGCGTACATCACCCTGGCCGGCCTGCTGCCCAAGCCGATTCGCCAGCTCTCGGAGGTCAGCTCGACCATCCAGAAGGGCGTGGCCGGTGCCGAGAGCATCTTCGAGCAGCTCGACGAGGAGCCGGAAGTCGACCGCGGCACCCAGGAGCGCGAGCGCATCAGCGGCCGGCTCGAGGTGCGCGATCTGAGTTTCAGCTACCCCGGATCGGAAAAGCCGGTGCTGAACAACATTTCCTTCGTCGCCGAGCCCGGGCAGATGGTGGCGCTGGTCGGACGTTCCGGCAGCGGCAAGTCGACCCTGGCCAATCTGATTCCGCGCTTCTATCACCATGAGCAGGGCAGCATCCTGCTCGATGGCGTGGATGTGGAGGATTACCGCCTGCGCAACCTGCGCCGCCACATCGCGCTGGTGACCCAGCACGTCACCCTGTTCAACGACACGGTGCGCAACAACATCGCCTATGGCGATCTGGCTGGCGCGCCGCTGGAAGCGGTGCAGCAGGCGGCGCGCGATGCCTATGCCGCCGAGTTCATCGAGAAGATGCCGCAGGGCTACGACACCCTGGTCGGCGAGAACGGCGTGCTGCTCTCCGGCGGCCAGCGCCAGCGCCTGGCCATTGCCCGCGCGCTGCTCAAGGATGCGCCGCTGCTGATCCTCGACGAGGCCACCTCGGCGCTGGATACAGAATCCGAGCGGCATATCCAGGCCGCGCTGGATCAGGTGATGCAGGGCCGCACCACGCTGGTGATCGCGCACCGCCTGACCACCATCGAGAAGGCCGATCTGATTCTGGTGATGGACCAGGGGCAGATCGTCGAGCGCGGCAGTCATGCCGAGCTGCTGGCGCAGAACGGCTATTACGCCCGCCTGCATGCCAAGCAGTTCGAAGAAGGCGGCGAGCCCGTCGTGGTCGAGCAGGACGTCTGATGCTCAGTCACCTGCGATTCTGGCGCGAGCGCGGTTGGGCGCCGATCTCCGCCGCCGACTATGCCGATGCCTGGGCCAACTTCGGCGGCAGCGTCGCCACCCATCCCGAGGTGGTGGCGCGCCTGGCCGATCTGGCAGGGATTCCCGTGCGTTATCTGGGCTGGCTGGCTGACGGTCAGCTGCAGGCGGCGATGCCCACCTGGGGGCGGCATCTGGCGCTGTCCAAGGACGTACTGAAGCAGCAGGGCCGGCGCGGTCTGTTCGACCTGGGCAATGCCGAGGTGATTCTGCCCATCGCCCAGGGGGTGAAAGTGGCGGTGCAGCACCGCATGCGTTACGTATCCGAGCTCAATGCGGCGCAGATCAGCTCGCTGCGCGAACAGCCGGAGGGTCTGGCGCTGGCTCGCGAGCCGGAGCAGTACAGCAAGAAGTTCCGCTATAACCAGCGCCGCGAGCAGCGTCTGCTGGAGGAGGCGGGCGGGATGATCCGGCCCATGCTGGAGCTGACGGCGCAGGAGCAGGCGCGCATATATGCCGATCTGTTCCAGCGCCGCTGGGGCTTCGAGGCCACCGGCAAGGCTCACTTGGCTGAAGTGTTTACCCGGCTGCGCGACTTCATGACCGGCTCGCTGATCTACCTGAACGACGAGCCGGTGGCGATCCAGGTGCTCTACCGGGTCGAGGCGCCGCGGTGGGTCAGCCTGGAGTACATCAACGGCGGGGTCGACCCGCAGCAGCGCGAGTTCAGCCCCGGCAGCGTGCTCAGCTTCGTCAACACGCAGAGCGAGTGGGAACAGGCGCGTGCGCTGGGCAAGCCTTTGCGCTATTCCTTCGGACGCGCCGACCGCGAATACAAGGATCGCTGGTGCCACCGGGTGCCGGTCTACCAGGTCTGAGGCCATGAACGGACGCAAGCAGCAACTGCTCAAACGCCACCGGCGCAACAAGCGCATCGCCCTGTTGGGGGCGCTGCTGGCGCTGGTGTTGCTGGGGGTGTTGGTCGCCTGGTGGTTGCCGCCACTGCTCCTGGTGCTGGGCTGGGTGGCCCATGAGGCCTGGTTCGCCGATCACCTGTTCTATTCGCCGCGCGATGATTACCGCTACGACTTCCCCGCGGATTGCCTGAACGTCCCGGCGCGGCTGGAACAGGATGTGCTGCGGGTCGATGCCGAGCTGGATGGTCATGACACCCTGATTCTCGAACTGCGGCTCGAAGCCACCTGGCTGGGGCGCTGGCTCGACCCCCATGTGCTGCTCGGCGGCGATCGCCAGGATTTCGAGCGCGGCGTGGTCGGACGGCGCTATCTCAATCTCTCCGGGCAGAACGTCGATGGCCTGGCCCTCGTGCCGCGTTTCTGTCGCATCCATGGCGAGCCGCGCCTGCATGCCATGCGCAACCCGGACTATGCCGGGCAACGCCTGCTGATCGTCGCGCCGCATGCCGATGACGCCGAGCTGGCGGCCTTCGGCCTCTACAGCCGGGCGGCCGAGGTCGCCATCGTCACCCTGACCCAGGGCGAGATCGAGGCCGAGCATTACCAGCGCCTAGGCCTGGAAAAGGCCGCCGCTGCGCGTCTCAAGGGCCGTCTGCGCGCCTGGGACAGCCTGGCCGCGCCGCTCTGGGGCGGGGTTTCGCAGGCGCGCTGCGTGCAGCTCGGCTACTACTGCCTGCAGTTGCCCGCCATGGCCGCGGATCCCGAACAGCCCTTCGCCTCGCGCGAATCCGGCGAGAGCGATATCCGCAGCGTGCGCCAGCACAATCCGCTGACGCTGCCGGCCGATGACGATGGCCTGCCCACCTGGCGCAATCTGGTCGCCGATCTGGGGGCCGTGCTCGAGCACTTCCGCCCGGAGGTGGTGCTGACCCCGCATCCCGAGCTCGACCCGCATCACGACCACGTCGCCAGCACCCAGGCGCTGCTCGAGGCCGTGGCCGCCTGCGCCTGGCAGCCGCAGACGCTGCTGCTGTATGCCAATCACCTGCATGACAACGACCGCTGGCCCATGGGCCCGGCGGGCAACGGCATCGCCCTGCCGCCGGCGATCACGGCGCTGCCGGCCGATCGACTGTGGAGCCCCGTGCTCGATGCCGAGCAGCAGCTGGACAAGGCCATGGCCCTGGCGCTGCAGCACGACCTGCAAGGGCCGCTGCCGCTGAAGAAGCGCCTGCGCCGCTCGATCCAGCGCCTGCTGGCCGGGCGACGCTGGCCGGCCAGCGGAGAGGACGAGTTCTTCCGCAAGGCGGTGCGCCGCCATGAGCTGTTCTGGGTACGCCCCATCGGTCGCTGAACCAGCGCCTTCGAACCCCTATGTTATGATCCGCGACGATTTCGTCGCCCCCGGAGCCTTCATGAAGCTGACCCTGCCCCGTTACGACCAAGCCCCCGTTCTGGTGGTGGGCGACGTCATGCTCGACCGCTACTGGCATGGCGGCACCTCGCGCATCTCGCCGGAGGCGCCGGTGCCGGTGGTGCGCGTCGAACAGATCGAGGACCGTCCGGGCGGTGCGGCCAACGTCGCGCTGAACATCGCCGCGCTCGGCGCGCCGGCGCTGCTGGTGGGCGTGACCGGTGAGGACGAGGCCGCCGACAGCCTCACCGACAGCCTGGCTGCCGCTGGCGTCGAGGCGCATTTCCAGCGCATCGAGGATCAGCCGACCATCGTCAAGCTGCGCGTCATGAGCCGGCACCAGCAATTGCTGCGCATGGATTTCGAAGAACCCTTCAATACCGATGCTGCGGCCATGGCGCGCGAGGTCGAGGCGCTGCTCGCCGGGGTCAAGGTGCTGGTGCTCTCGGACTACGGCAAGGGCGCGCTGCAAAACCATCAGGTGTTGATCCAGGCCGCGCGCAAGAAGGGCATCCCGGTGCTGGCCGACCCCAAGGGCAAGGACTTCTCCATCTACCGCGGCGCCAGCCTGATCACCCCCAATCTGCACGAGTTCGAAACCATAGTCGGCGGCTGCGCCGATGAGGCCGAGCTGGTCAGCAAGGGCGCCAAGCTGATGCGCGAACTGGAGCTGGGTGCGCTGCTGGTGACCCGCGGCGAGCATGGCATGACCCTGCTGCGCCCGGAGCACGCGCCGCTGCACCTGCCGGCGCGCGCCCGTGAGGTGTTCGACGTCACTGGTGCCGGTGATACGGTGATCTCCACCCTGGCCGCTTCCATCGCTGCCGGGGAGGAGCTGCCGAATGCCGTGGCATTGGCCAACCTGGCCGCCGGTATCGTGGTCGGCAAGCTGGGCACGGCCGCCATCAGCGCCCCCGAACTGCGCCGTGCGGTACAACGCGAGGAAGGTTCCGAACGCGGCGTGCTGAGCCTGGACCAGCTGCTGATCGCCATCGAGGACGCCCGCGCCCACGGCGAGAAGATCGTCTTCACCAACGGCTGCTTCGACATCCTGCATGCCGGTCACGTGACCTATCTGGAGCAGGCCCGCGCCCAGGGCGACCGTCTGATCGTGGCGATCAACGATGACGCCTCGGTCAGCCGCCTGAAAGGGCCGGGCCGACCGATCAATGCCGTCGACCGCCGCATGGCGGTGCTCGCCGGCCTCGGCGCGGTGGACTGGGTGGTGAGCTTCGCCGAGGACACTCCCGAGCGCCTGCTCAAGCAGGTGCAGCCGGATGTGCTGGTCAAGGGCGGCGACTACGGCATCGACCAGGTGGTTGGCGCCGATATCGTCCAGGCCTATGGCGGCGAGGTGCGCGTGCTCGGTCTGGTGGAAAACAGCTCCACCACCGCCATCGTCGAGAAGATTCGCAACAAGTAGTGCCCCTTTGCGATGGGCTCGGCGTCTGGCTGGCCGATGAGCCTGAGTCTGCCTTGACCCGATTGCCGTCCGGCGGCGGCTTAAGGGTCATAGGCGCTCGCCGGTTGGCGGCGCATCATCGTTGGCATCCCTCATGTGGAGTGAGATGCCATGACCGTCGATGTGCAGGGCCAGGCCCTGAGCATGCTGAGCAAGCTGGCCCAGGCCGACTGGCCAGACCGCCTCAAGCTGCGCAAACCCTTCGAGAAACTCGTCTACAACGGCAGCCGTGCCAGCTTTCGCCTGGCTGCCGGGCGTGCCGCCAGCAAGCCGCGTCAGGCGCGCCCGGCGGCTGACGATCTGTTCGACCTGTCATTGAGCGACGATCAGCAGATGCTGGTGGAGATGCTCCAGGGCTTTGCCCTGGAAGTGCTACGCCCCGCTGCGCACGAGGCCGATGCCCAGGCGCGGGTGCCGGCTGCACTGATCAATCAGGCCCGCGAGCTGGGCCTGGCCCACTACGGCGTCGGCGAGGCGCAGGGTGGACTGGCCGGCGAGCGCACCGTGCTGAGCAATGCGCTGATCGCCGAAAGCCTGGCCCAGGGCGACTTCTCCCTGGCCGCCGCGTTGCTGCTGCCGCTGTCGGCGGCCAACTGCATCCGCCGTTGGGGCTCGCCGGCGCAGCAGGCGGCCTGGCTGCCGGCCTTCGTCAGTGAGGCGGGCGCCGATGCCTTCGCCCTGGCGGTAAGCGAACCGGGTGTGCTGAGCGATCCGGGACGGCCCGCCACCCGTGCGCGCAAGCGCGGCAAGCACTACCTGCTCGATGGCGAGAAAGCCCTGGTGCTCGGCGGGCTGGAGGCCAGCCGGCTGATCGTCAGCGCCCAGGCCGGCGACGGGCCGGGGCTGTTCATCGTCGAGGCGACGAGCAAGGGCATCAGCCGGCGCGCCGAACCGGGCATGGGGCTCAGGGCCTGCGGCTTGGCGCGCGTGCGCCTCAAGGGCGTCAAGGTGCCGGTCGAGCGCCGCCTGGCAGCGGCCGATTTCGATTTTCAGGCCTTTCTGGATCACTCCGCGCTGGCCCTCTGCGCCCTCGCTGTCGGTACCGCGCAGGCGGCCCTGGATTACGTCACCACCTACTGCAACGAGCGCCAGGCCTTCGGCGAGCCCATCAGCCATCGCCAGGGCGTGGCCTTCATTGTCGCCGACATCGCCATCGAACTGGATGCCATGCGCCTGCTGCTCTGGCGCGCCTGCACCCGCGCCGAGGCCGGCTTGCCGTTCCGGCGCGAAGCTTATCTGGCGCGCCTGTTCTGCGCGGAGAAGGCGATGAAGATCGGCTCCGATGCGGTGCAGCTGCTCGGCGGCCATGGTTTTACCCAGGAACATCCGGTCGAGCGCTGGTACCGCGATCTGCGCAGCGTGGCCGTTCTGGCCGGTGGCCTTCATCTCTAGCAGGCAGGCAACCATGAATCTGGAAACCCCGAAGAAATTCCGCGGCCTGCAGCAGCAGGCGCAGCAAGTGGCCAGGCATTATTTCCGGCCGATCTCGCGCAAGTACGACAAGGCCGAGCACGCCTATCCCAAGGAGCTGGATCTGCTTGCCGCGTTGCTCGACGGCATGAACGAAGGCTCGCCCGATGCCGTCGGCGCCGGTTCGGCGAGCAAGCGCGGTGCTGCCCGTGAACAGCAGGACGGCATCAAGAACGGCGGCAACCTGGCGGCGCTGCTCGGTGTGATGGAGCTGTGCTGGGGCGATGTCGGCCTGCTGCTGGCCATGCCGCGCCAGGGCCTGGGCAACGCGGCCATTGCCGCGGTGGCCAACGACGAGCAACTGGCGCGCTTCGGCAAGACCTGGGCGGCCATGGCCATTACCGAGCCGGGCTGTGGCTCGGATTCGGCGGCGATTCGCACCACGGCGGTGAAGGATGGCGATCACTACGTGATCAACGGCGAGAAGATCTACGTCACCTCGGGTGAGCGTGCCGATGCCGTGGTGGTCTGGGCCAGCCTCGACCGCAGCCTGGGGCGCGCGGCGATCAAGTCCTTCGTGGTGGAAAAGGGCACGCCGGGCATGACGGTGACCCGCCTGGAGAAGAAGCTGGGCATCAAGGCGTCGGACACCGCCTCGATCAGCTTCAGCGACTGCCGGGTGCCGGCGGCCAACCTCCTGGGCAACGCCGAAATCGACGTGCAGAAGGGCTTTGCCGGGGTCATGGAAACCTTCGACAACACCCGGCCGCTGGTCGCCGGCATGGCGGTCGGCGTGGCCCGCGCGGCGCTGGAGCGCACCCGCGAGCTGCTGAGCAAGGCCGGTTGCCGCTTCGACTACGCCAGGCCGCTGCTCAGCGTCACCCATGCCGAGGCCACCCTGTACCGGCTGGAAGCCGAATGGGAGGCGGCGCGTCTGCTGACGCTGAAAGCGGCGTGGATGGCCGACAACAAGCTGCCCAACTCCAAGGAGGCCTCCATCGCCAAGGCCAAGGCCGGGCGGGTGGCCAGCGAGGTCACGCTCAAGTGCGTGGAGCTGGCCGGTGCCCTGGGTTATGGCGAGGACGAACTGCTGGAGAAATGGGCGCGTGATTCGAAGATCCTCGACATCTTCGAGGGCACTCAGCAGATTCAATTGCTGATCATCGCGCGGCGCCTGCTGGGCAAGAGTTCCAGTGAGCTCAGGTAGATCCGGCAACGCAGCCGCCATGAAAAAAAGCCCGCATCTGCGGGCTTTATTCTAGAAGCGGAAGACTTCCGTATCGATCTTGATGGGTTCTGCCACCGGGATCCTCGGCCCCGCGGCGGGCGGCTCCTGGGGTTTGGCCTTGGCCACTGGCGGCTTCTTGCGGGGCGGCTCGGGTACAGGCTCTTCGACCACGGCGATGGGCTGGATGGCCACTGCCAGCTCTGCAGCCAGGCGCTGCAGCAGCGCGCTCTGGGCCTTGACCTGCTCGGCCAGCGGGCCGCCATGGGCCTCTTCCATGCGGATCAGGCGGCTGTCGCGCAACTGGCCGTTACGATCCAGCAGGCGCCACTGGGCTTCCAGAATGGCGGGCTGAGTAGGGCCGGAGTCCAGGCGGGTGATGGTCAGCATCACCTGCGCATCGGCGTTGAAGCCGGGAGCGGCAGGGGCCAGGGCCAGGCGCTGGCTTTCCAGGCGCCAGGCCAGCTGGCGCAGCATCTGCTGGTCGATATCGTTGGCCAGACCACTGGCCCAGCGCGCTTCCGGCGCTGCCACCAGGCTGCCATCGGGCTGACGCTGAAGCAGGTGCTGTTGGCGCAGGTAGTCGGCCACGCTGATCGGGCCCACCAGTACCGCCATACCCGTGTCCTTGGTCGGGGTGACGGCGTCGCCGCTGTCGAGCTGATAGAGCGGCACCGGCTTCTGCTGCAGCAGGCTGCAACCGCTCAGAACGAGCAGAGTGGTCAGAAGCAGGGCCAGAGGGCGTACTACAGTCATCATTCGTTCCCGGCAGCCGCTTCTGAGGCAGCTGCACATCAATCCCATATCATGCCAGCGGGTCACTTCCTCATGACCCGGGCCGCGTATCATCCGTCAAACCGCGCTACGACTCCAGCCTTGGCCGCTTGCCGGTAGCAGGTAATCGCGGAGCAATGGGGTGATCGGGCGAGGCTATTCCACCAGAAGCTGATCGACTCGCTGGAAACCTCGGGGCAGTTTATTGCCGCGCCTGCCACGCTCGCCCTTGTAGTGCTCCAGGTCGTCTGCCTTGAGCGTCAGGGTGCGCTTGCCGGCCTGCAGCACCAGGCTGGCGCCACTCGGCAGCACGGCCAGGTCGGTCAGGTATTCCTCGCGACTGGCCACTCGCTCACCGGGTATGCCGATGATCTTGTTGCCCTTGCCTTTGCCCAGTTGCGGCAGATCGGTGACCTTGAACAGCAGCAGACGGCCTTCGGTCGTCACCGCGGCCAGCCAATCGTCTTCCAGGTTGGTTACAGGCTTGGGTGCGACCACCCTGGCGCCGTTGGGCAGGCTGAGCAGCGCCTTGCCGGCCTTGTTCTTGGCCTGCAGGTCCTCGCCCTTGACCACGAAGCCGTAGCCGGCGTCGGAGGCGATCACGTACAGCGCGCTGTCTTCCGGCAGCATCACGCATTCGAAGGTCGCGCCCGGCGGCGGGGTCAGGCGGCCGGTCAGCGGCTCGCCCTGGCCACGCGCCGACGGCAGGCTGTGGGCGGCCAGCGAATAGCTCCTGCCTGTCGAGTCGATAAACACCGCGTACTGGTTCGAACGGCCCGGTGCGGCCGCCTTGAAGCCGTCGCCGGCCTTGTAGGACAGACCGGTGGCGTCGATATCATGACCCTTGGCGCAGCGCACCCAGCCTTTTTCCGAGAGCACCACGGTGACCGGTTCGGTCGGCATCAGCTCGGTTTCCGACAGGGCCTTGGCTTCGGCGCGGGCGACGATCGGCGAGCGGCGGTCATCGCCGTACTTTTCGGCGTCCTCGATGATCTCCTTGCGTACCAGCTTCTTCAACTTGGCTTCGCTGCCGAGCAGAGCCAGTAGCTTCTCGCGCTCCTTGGCCAGCTCGTCCTGCTCGCCACGGATCTTCATTTCTTCCAGGCGGGCCAGTTGGCGCAGGCGGGTGTCGAGAATGTAATCAGCCTGCACATCGGTGAGACCGAAGGTTTCCATCAGCACCGGCTTGGGCGAATCCTCGGTGCGGATGATGCGGATCACCTCGTCGAGGTTGAGGAAGGCAATCAACAAACCTTCCAACAGGTGCAGGCGGCGCTCGACCTTGTCCAGGCGGAACTGCAGGCGACGACGCACGGTGCCGACGCGGTACACCAGCCACTCGCTGAGCAGGGTGCGCAGGTCCTTGACCTGTGGCTTGCCATCGAGGCCGATGACGTTGGTGTTGACCCGGTAGCTGGATTCCAGGTCGGTAGTGGCGAACAGATGAGTCATCAGTTCATCGGCATCGACGCGGTTGGAGCGCGGGATGATGACGATGCGGCACGGGTTCTCGTGGTCCGACTCATCGCGCAGGTCAGCGACCATCGGCAGCTTCTTGGCCTGCATTTGTGCCGCGATCTGTTCCAGCACCTTGGACCCGGACACCTGATGCGGCAGGGCAGTGACGACGATGTCGCCGTCCTCGACACTGTACACGGCGCGCATGCGCACCGAGCCGCGGCCGGTTTCGTAAATCTTCAGCAGGTCGGCCTTGGGTGTGATGACTTCTGCTTCGGTGGGGAAGTCCGGGCCCTGGATATGCTCGCAGAGCTGCTCGACCGTTGCGCTCGGCTCATCCAGTAGACGCACGCAGGCCGCGGCCACCTCGCGCAGGTTGTGCGGCGGCACGTCGGTGGCCATGCCCACGGCGATGCCGGTAGTGCCGTTGAGCAGCAGGTTGGGCAAGCGTGCCGGCAGCGTCGCCGGCTCGTTCATGGTGCCGTCGAAGTTCGGCACCCAGTCCACCGTGCCCTGGCCCAGTTCGGACAGCAGTACTTCCGAGTAACGCGACAGGCGCGCCTCGGTGTAGCGCATGGCAGCGAAGGATTTGGGATCGTCCGGCGCACCCCAGTTGCCCTGGCCGTCGACCAGGGTGTAGCGGTAGCTGAACGGCTGCGCCATCAGCACCATGGCTTCGTAGCAGGCGATGTCACCGTGCGGGTGGAACTTGCCGAGCACGTCACCGACGGTACGCGCCGACTTCTTGTGCTTGGAATCGGCGTCCAGACCCAGCTCGCTCATGGCGTAGACGATGCGGCGCTGCACGGGTTTCAGGCCGTCGCCGATGTGCGGCAGGGCGCGGTCCATGATCACGTACATGGAGTAGTTGAGATAAGCCTGCTCGGTGAAGTCGGCGAGTGACCGGCGTTCAACGCCTTCCAGGCTCAAATCGAGGGATTCGCTCATGCGGGCCTCATTGCAAGGTTGATTGGCGCAGCACCAGGGTGCCGCCCTTCTGACTGAATTCGAGTTGTTTCAGGGCACTCATGCCCAGCAGCACTTCGTCGCCGTCCATGCCGGGGGCGATCAGTGCGGCGACGTCACGTAGTTCGATATCGCCCAGGCGCAGGCTGTCCAGGCGCGTACGATGCCCGGTGGCGCGGCCATTGGCGGTGCTGATGATGATCGGTGCGCCGCGTTGCAGGCCGAGCCGCTCGGCCACCGTGCTGGGGATCGCGACCTGCGTGGCGCCGGTATCGAGCAGGAAGGTCACGTCCTGCCCATCGATCTGGCCGTTGACCACGTAATGCCCCTGACGGCTGCTGGCCAGGCTGACTTCGACGAAACCATCGCCATGTAGCGACTGCGGCGTCTGGTTCGGGTTGCGCTGGCGATCTTCCCAGTTGCCGAAGAAATGCGTGGCCAGCAGCAGGCCGGCACCCCAGGCGAGCACCCACATCACGCGTCCGGCACGGCGGCCGGGCGTCTGCTCGCTCACGGGCGCCGGCTCCAGCCGCCCTTGGGCGCAGCGAAACGCCAGACGACGGGGCGTTCTTCACCATCGGCGCGGGTCTGGCTGCCGTTGTCGACGCCGATCCAGGCGCCGTCCTTGTCGATCCACAGCGCTTCGGCCATGCCGTAGTCCGGCGTATAGCGGCGTGGCTCGCTCAGTGCCTCGGCGGCGAATGACCAACAGATATCCGCAATACCGTCGCTCAGGGTGCGGCGGCAGATACGATGAGCCTGGCGTTCCAGAGTGAAGATTTTTTCGCCGAAATAGGCCAGTCCGGAGAAGTCGCGAGGGGCCGAATGGCCGCCGAGGGCTTCCGGGGAGGGTTCATCACCGCTTTCGCTGGTCAGCACGCAACCGCCCGTGCAGCGCCAGCTGCTGCCGCGCCGATGCAATACGGTCAGGCCGCGACGACGTTGTTCCGCTGCCAGCCACAAGCGCTCGCCTGCCGGGTCGATGGCGATGCCTTCGAAGCCCTGGTTGAAATGCAGCAGCATGCCGCTGGCGCGCGCCTGGCGTACCAGGCCGCTGGGCAAGTTGAGCCACTGTGCGTTGCCGTTGCTGCTGACCTGCAACACAGCGGCGCGCGTTTCGCTGACCAGGTAACGGTTGCCCTGCGCATCACACGACAAGCCTTCGAAATCCAGCTTGCCGCCGCGTACCAGGCCCGCCGCCCAGTTGCGCATGCGCAGTCCCCAGGGCAGCGTGTTCTCGGGTGGTTCAGGGGCGACGAAGGTTTCTGCCTCGGCGCGCAGCAAGCCCTCCTCTCGGTGCAGTTGGTAGATACGGTCGTCGTCGCGGTCGGACACCGCCCATATCGTGTCGCCACACATGGCCAGGCCGGACAGATTGCCACTGGGCATTTCCGTCACCGGGTATTCCGCCTGCAGCTTCAGCTCTTCCAGCACCACTGGCTCGGCATTGGCGACGCCGGCCAACAGACCAAGTGCAAGGAGGTGGTTGCGCATCAGGCCAGTACCTCGGCCAGGTTGCCCTTGGTTTCCAGCCAGCTCTTGCGATCACTGGCGCGTTTCTTCGCCAGCAGCATGTCAATCACTTCGCGGGTGCCTTCGAAATCATCCAGCGTGAGCTGCACCAGGCGCCGGGTGTTCGGGTCCATGGTGGTTTCGCGCAGCTGCGGCGGGTTCATCTCGCCGAGGCCCTTGAAGCGGGTTACCTGCGGTTTGCCGCGGCGCTTCTCGGCCACCAGGCGCTCGAGGATGCCGTCACGCTCGGCATCGTCCAGAGCGTAGAAGATCTCCTTGCCCAGGTCGATGCGGTACAGCGGTGGCATGGCCACGTAGACGTGACCGGCATCCACCAGCGGGCGGAAGTGCCGGACGAACAGGGCGCAGAGCAGGGTGGCGATGTGCAGGCCGTCGGAGTCGGCGTCGGCGAGGATGCAGATCTTGCCGTAGCGCAGCTGACTCAGGTCGCTCGAACCCGGATCGATGCCGATGGCGACGGCGATATCGTGCACTTCCTGGCTGGCCAACACTTCGCTGCCGTCCACTTCCCAGGTGTTCAGGATCTTGCCGCGCAGCGGCATGATGGCCTGGAATTCTTTGTCGCGCGCCTGCTTGGCGCTACCGCCGGCGGAGTCACCCTCGACCAGGAACAGCTCGCAGCGCAGCGGGTTCTGCCCCGCGCAGTCGGCCAGCTTGCCGGGCAGTGCCGGGCCCTGGGTGATCTTCTTGCGTTCGACCTTCTTGCCCGCCTTGAGGCGGCGGCCGGCGTTGCTGATGGCCAGTTCGGCCAATGCCAGGCCGGTTTCCGGGTTGGCGTTGAGCCACAGACTGAAGGCGTCCTTGACCACGCCGGAGACGAACGCGGCGGCCTCGCGGGAGGACAGGCGTTCCTTGGTCTGGCCAGAGAACTGCGCGTCCTGCATCTTCATTGAGAGGACGAAGGCGATGCGCTCCCAGACGTCTTCCGGGGCCAGCTTCACGCCGCGCGGCAGCAGGTTGCGGAACTCGCAGAACTCGCGCATGGCATCGAGCAGGCCCTGGCGCAGGCCGTTGACGTGGGTGCCGCCCTGGGCGGTGGGGATCAGGTTGACGTAGCTCTCCTGCACCGCATCGCCGCCTTCGGGCAGCCACAGCAGGGCCCAGTCCACCGCCTCCTTGTTGCCGGCCAGGCTGCCGACGAAGGGCTCGGCGGGCAGGCGCTCGAACTCGCTGACGGCATCGACCAGGTAGGAACGCAGGCCGTCCTCGTAATGCCATTCGACCTTCTCGCCGGCGGCCTTGTCCTCGAAGGTGACGCTCAGGCCCGGGCACAGCACGGCCTTGGCCTTGAGCACGTGCTTGAGGCGGCTGACCGAAAACTTGAAGGAGTCGAAGTACTTGGCGTCGGGCCAGAAGTGCACGCTGGTGCCGGTATTGCGCTTGCCCACCGTGCCGATCACTTCCAGCTCGCTGGCCTTGAACCCGTCGGCGAAGCTCATCTGGTACTCGTTGCCGTCACGCTTGACGGTAACCACCACGCGGGTCGACAGGGCGTTGACCACGCTGATGCCGACGCCGTGCAGACCGCCGGAGAACTGGTAGTTCTTGTTGCTGAACTTGCCGCCGGCATGCAGCTTGGTGAGGATCAGTTCCACACCCGGCACGCCTTCTTCGGGGTGGATATCCACCGGCATGCCGCGGCCGTCGTCGATCACCTCCAGCGAGTTGTCCTCGTGCAGGATCACCTGGATCGACTTGGCATGCCCGGCCAGCGCCTCGTCGACGCTGTTGTCGATGACTTCCTGAGCCAGGTGGTTGGGGCGGGTGGTGTCGGTGTACATGCCCGGGCGTTTGCGCACCGGGTCGAGGCCGGAAAGGACTTCAATGGCATCGGCGTTGTAGGCGTTCTGCTGGGCCATGGGCTCTCTTGTTCGTCAATTGGATACGGAAAAGTCGATATCGCGCCAAAGTGTGGCGTTAATGCCGGCAAAAGCGAAGAGTATCGGCAGGCGTTCGGCGAAGCCCTGGAAGCCATGGTCGCCACCGGCCTGGATGCGCAGGGCGCAGCCGCGGTAGTAACGTTCGGCGTCGCGATAGTCGAGGGTTTCATCGCCGGTCTGCAGCCACACCTGGTAGCGCGCCGGGTCGTTCGGCGGCGGCACTTCCAGTTCGGCCAGGGCGTGGATGTGGTCCTCGGTGAGGTCCCAGGTCTCGTCGCTGTAATAGTTCTTCTGCGGGCCCAGGTAGCCGTCGAAGCGCAGGTGCGGGCGCACCGCGGGGTTGATCAGCAACGCCTTGAGCCCGTGCTGCTCGGCCAGGTAGGTGGCGTAATAGCCGCCCAGGGAACTGCCCACCAGCAGCGGCGCGCCAAGCTCGGCGACCAGCGCCTGCAACTGCAGCATGGCCTGGCGCGGATGATGATGCAGGGCCGGCACGCGCAACTGCTGCGCCAGGCCCAGGCGGGTCATGGCACCGCTCAACTGGCAGGCCTTGTGCGAGGCCGGCGAGCTGTTGAGGCCGTGGATATAGAGGATGGATGCGGTCATGGAGCGGGAGGCTACTACAAAAAGCGGCTATAAGCTGCAAGCCGCAAGCTACAAGAAAATGCAGGACGGCACCTGCCGGAACTGCGCATGGTGACGTGCGGCCTGGTGCGGCTCAGTAGCCCTTGACGCTGTAGTCGATCTCGAAGGTGATGCCGGTGACGCGCGAGACACCGGTTTCCAGGGTGCCGTCGGCATGCAGGCGCAGCCAGCGGTAGCCGGGGGCTTCGCTGCCGACCTGGAATTCCTCGCTGCCGGGGGCGAACTGCACGCAGGTCGAGGGCGAGGCGAGCAGGCGCAGATTGCCGCGCTGCTGATCGAATTCCTGATGGACGTGCCCCCAGAGCAGGGCGCGGGCCTGCGGGTGGCGGTCGAGCACGGCAAACAGGGCGTCGGGGTTGCGCAGGCCGATGGGCGCCATCCACTTGCAGCCGATGGGCACCGGATGATGGTGCAGGCAGATCAGGTGATGACGCTGCGGTGCCTCGCTCAATGCCCGCTCCAGCAGCTCGAGCTGGCTGTCTGCGAGAAAGCCCGGCACGGCGCCGGGAATCGACGAGTCGAGCATGACGATGCGCCAGGCGCCCAGGTCGATCACCGGCTCCAGTAGGTCGCTGCCCTGGCAGGCGGCCTGCATCGGTGGGGTTTCGTCATGGTTGCCGGCCAGCCAGCGCGCCGGTGCGCCGATGGCCGCGGTGAGCTGGCGAAAGCGTTGGTAGGAGGCCTGGCTGCCATCCTGCGACAGGTCGCCGGTGGCCAGGATCAGGTCGATCTGCGCTTGTTCCTGCTGCACCCGTTCGATCACCCGCTGCAGGCTGTCGCGGGTATCCATGCCCAGCAGCTTGCCGTCCGCTTCGGCGAACAGATGGCTGTCGGACAGCTGCACCAGCAGGACCGAGGAATCAGCGGAAGGGGTGGGCAGGCTCGGCAAGACCGTCTCCTAAGGCACAATCGAGTGAATTATGGTGGTTGCCGCGGTAAAGGGAAAACCCGGGAAGCGGACGCAGATCACAGAAAACAGCGCAACCTCGCGCTATCGGCCAGACGGGGCGAAGCTTGATCGGCCGATGCTGCCTTTCACTGCACCGGCAGGGCTTCGTGGCCGCAGGCCAGGCAGTGGCTCAGCCACTCGCCGAGAAACAGGTTGAGCTGGCTCTTTTCGTCCGGCTGGTGCATGGCCGCGTTCGGGTAAGGGTAACGAATGTGCAGGCGGCGGGCATTCTCGGCGCCGACCACTTCTGCCATGCGCGCGTCGTGGTAGACCCGCACTTCAAGCTGCGGCACCGGCAGCCAAGGCAGGCTGTGCTCCTGGCGGGCGCGCAGGGTGGTGGTGTAGGGGCAGGCTTCCAGCACTTCCAGGCTGAGGATGCCAAGCAGGTGGTCGCCCTGGCTCAGAGCCACGCGGCGTACCTGGTGATCGGTGCGCATGTTGGGCAACAGGCGCATCAGGCGCGCGTAGTTGGCCTCGCAAGCCGCCTGCAGCTCGACCAGGTCGACCCGATAGCGCTCGCGCAACAGATTCACGACCATATTCCTCGTACTTCGTCTCGATTCAGGGCCAGCCACTGCAGGGCGATGATGCTCGCCGCGTTGTCGATGCGCCCGTCGCGCACGGCGGTCAGGGCATCTTCCAGGGCCATCACCTGCACGCGAATGTCCTCGCCTTCTTCAGGCAGGCCATGCACGCCACCGGCGCCCTCGCTGCTGCAACGCCCGACGAACAGATGCACGCGTTCGTCCGAGCCGCCGGGCGAGGGGTAGTACTGGGTGATCGGCCACAGCGAGGTCAGGGTCAGATCGGCTTCCTCGACGGCTTCGCGACGGGCGACCTCCTCGGGTTCCTCGTCCTTGTCGATCAAGCCGGCGACCAGCTCCAGCAGCCAGGGGTTGGTGCTCTTGTCCATGGCGCCGACGCGAAACTGCTCGATCAGCACCACCTCGTCGCGCTGCGGATCGTAGGGCAGCACGCACACCGCGTCGTGACGCACGAACAGCTCCCGGGTGATGGAGGGGCCCATGTCCCCGGAGAACTGGCGATGGCGCAGCTTGATCCGGTCGAGCCGGTAGAAGCCGCGAAAGCAGTTCTCGCGCGAGAGGATTTCGATGTCGTCGTTGCCCATATTGCCCCCAGATGGTCGTAACGGGCCAAACCGCGGCCCGTTACGCATCACACTAGCGAGCATCCGGCCCGCCGATCAAGCCTGGCTGACGGAAAACGCCTGCTCAGACCTTCTGGTACAGCTGACTGCCCTGCGCCTTGAACTCCGCCGCCTTGGCCTGCATGCCCTGTTCGGCGTCCAGGTCGACGGCGTCGATACGCTGTTCCTTAGCATAGTCGCGCACCTCCTGGGTGATCTTCATCGAGCAGAACTTCGGCCCGCACATGGAGCAGAAGTGCGCCACCTTGGCCGAGTCCTTGGGCAGCGTCTCGTCGTGGAAGGCACGCGCGGTGTCCGGGTCCAGGCCCAGGTTGAACTGGTCTTCCCAGCGGAACTCGAAGCGCGCCTTGGACAGGGCGTTGTCGCGAATCTGCGCGCCGGGATGCCCTTTGGCCAGGTCCGCTGCGTGGGCCGCGATCTTGTAGGTGATGATGCCGGTCTTCACGTCATCCTTGTTCGGCAGGCCCAGGTGCTCCTTGGGCGTGACGTAGCAGAGCATGGCGCAGCCGAACCAGCCGATCATCGCTGCGCCGATGCCGCTGGTGATGTGGTCGTAGCCGGGGGCGATATCGGTGGTCAGCGGGCCGAGGGTATAGAACGGTGCCTCGTCGCAGCATTCCAGCTGCTTGTCCATGTTCTCCTTGATCAGCTGCATCGGCACGTGGCCGGGGCCTTCGATCATGCACTGCACGTCGTGTTTCCAGGCGATCTTGGTCAGCTCGCCGAGGGTCTCCAGCTCGCCGAACTGCGCGGCGTCGTTGGCATCGGCGATGGAGCCGGGGCGCAGGCCGTCACCCAGGGAGAAGGACACGTCGTAGGCCTTCATGATTTCGCAGATGTCTTCGAAATGGGTGTAGAGGAAGTTTTCCTTGTGATGCGCCAGGCACCACTTGGCCATGATCGAGCCGCCGCGGCTGACGATGCCGGTGACGCGCTTGGCGGTCAGCGGCACGTAGCGCAGCAGCACGCCGGCGTGGATGGTGAAGTAGTCCACGCCCTGTTCGGCCTGTTCGATCAGGGTGTCGCGGAACAGCTCCCAGGTCAGGTCCTCGGCGATGCCGCCGACCTTCTCCAGCGCCTGGTAGATCGGCACGGTGCCGATCGGGACCGGCGAGTTGCGGATGATCCACTCGCGGGTCTCGTGGATGTGCTTGCCGGTGGACAGGTCCATCACCGTGTCCGAGCCCCAGCGGATGCCCCAGGTCAGCTTGGCCACTTCTTCCTCGATGGAGGAGCCCAGGGCGCTGTTGCCGATATTGCCGTTGATCTTCACCAGGAAGTTGCGGCCGATGATCATCGGCTCCAGTTCCACGTGGTTGATATTGGCCGGGATGATGGCGCGGCCGCGGGCGACTTCGCTGCGCACGAACTCGGGGGTGATTTCCTTTGGGATCGAGGCGCCGAAGCTGTGGCCGGCGTGCTGTTCGTTGAGCAGGCCGGCTTCGCGGGCTTCGGCCAGCTTCATGTTCTCGCGGATGGCGACGAACTCCATCTCCGGCGTGATGATGCCTTTCTTGGCGTAGTGCATCTGGCTGACGTTGTGCCCGGCGCGGGCCCTGCGCGGGTTGCGCACGTGGGCGAAGCGCATGGCCGACAGCTCGGCATCGTTCAGGCGGCGCTGGCCGAACTCGGAGGACAGACCCGGCAGCTTCTCGGTGTCGCCGCGATCCTCGATCCAGGCGCTGCGCACGTCGGCCAGACCCTTGCGCACGTCGATGGTGACGTTCGGGTCGGTGTAGGGGCCGGAGGTGTCATAGACGGTGACCGGGGCGTTGATCTCGCCACCGAAGTCGGTCGGCGTCACGTCCAGGCTGATTTCGCGCATCGGCACGCGGATGTCCGGGCGCGAGCCTTGGACATAGATCTTCTGCGAACGGGGAAAGGGTTGTACCGACTGCTGATCGACCTGAGCCGATTCACTCAGGTTCTTTTGTTGTTGTGCGCTCATCAAGGCTCTCTCCAGATTGAATGTCGGAGTAGAACCTGAGAGAAGAGGGCGAAGGCGCACCATGGGCGGTGCCGAGAGGACTCGCCGGTACGCTGGCGAGGACATCTTGTTCCCTACGCAGGCCTTAACCTGATCAGGTTCAACGGGATCCGGCAGCTGCCAATCTCAGCCCCGCATATGGGGCACCCCGACAAGAACTTGGGCAGTCTAAACAAGCTGGTGGGAGAAAACCAACCCGGCGGTCAATAAAGGTCGACCCGTGCGTCGGAAAGCGACTGCTGTCGCCGCCGCTGAGGGATTGTTGCGGACGAGCAACATAGCTTGCCGCGAGCTAGACTTATGCCGCTTGCGGCGCTCTTGACCCTCGCCTGCGGCGCCCCGTAGCCTTGCCGATTACCGCCTATTCAAGGATTGACCTCCATGTTGCGCAGACTTTCCCTGGCTGTTGCTATTGCCGCTGCTTCGGTGGGCCTGGCCCAGGCCGAAGAGGCCCCGCTATCGAGCAAGACCGACCTGGTCACCGTGTATCAGGAAGCGGCGAGAAACAACGCCGATATCGCCGCCGCGCGCGCCGATTATCAGGCCCGCCGCGAAGTGGTGCCGCAGGCCCGTGCCGGACTGCTGCCCAACCTTTCCGCAGGCGCCAACTACGGGGACACGCGCACCGAAGTCGATTCGCCGAGCGCCACCGTCTCGCGCAGCGGTCTGGTCTATCAGGCCAACCTCAGCCAGCCACTGTTCCGCGCCGATCGCTGGTTCCAGCTGCAGGCGGCCGAGGCCACCAGCGAACAGGCTGCTCTGGAGCTGTCCGCCACCGAACAGAACCTGATCCTGCAGAGCGCCGAGACCTACTTCGCCGTGCTGCGTGCCCAGGACACCCTGGCTTCGACCAAGGCCGAGGAGGCGGCCTTCAAGCGTCAGCTGGACCAGGCCAACGAACGTTTCGACGTCGGGCTTTCCGACAAGACCGACGTGCTCGAGGCGCAGGCCGGTTTCGATACCGCGCGTGCCAACCGCCTGCTCGCCGAGCGTGCCGTGGATGACGCCTTCGAAGCGCTGGTGACCCTGACCAACCGCGACTACCTGGCCGTCGAAGGGATCGTCCACACCCTGCCGGTGCTGGCGCCGACACCGAACGATGCCAAGGCCTGGGTCGATACCGCTGCAGCGCAGAACCTCAACCTGCAGGCCAGCCTGTATGCCGTCACGGCTGCCGAAGAGAATCTGCGCCAACGCAAGGCCGGCCATGCGCCGACCCTGGACGCTGTGGCCAGCTATCAGAAGGGTGACAACGACAGCCTGGGCTTCACCAATTCCGGCGCCTTTGGTGCGCCGCGCTACAGCGGCGACGTCTCCCAGCGTTCCATCGGCCTGCAGCTGAATATTCCGCTGTACAGCGGCGGCCTGACCAGCTCCCAGGTGCGTGAGGCCTACCAGCGTCTGGGGCAGACCGAGCAGCTGCGCGAAAGCCTGCGTCGCCAGGTGGTGCAGAACACCCGCAACCTGTTCCGCGCAGTGAACACCGACGTGGAAACCGTGCAGGCCCGTCGTCAGTCGATCATCTCCAACCAGAGTGCCCTGGAAGCCACCGAGATCGGTTATCAGGTCGGTACCCGCAACATCGTCGACGTGCTCGATGCCCAGCGTCAGCTGTACAGCGCCGTGCGCAACTACAACGATGCGCGCTACGACTACATCCTCAACAACCTGCGCCTGAAGCAGGCCGCCGGCACCCTCAGCCCGGCCGACCTGGAAGCGCTGGGCAGCTTCCTCAAGCCGGACTACAACCCGGACGAGGACTTCCTGCCGCCGGATCTGGCCTCGGCCGCCGAGTCGCGCCTGCAGGGCAATCCGGATTTCTGAGCCGCTTGCGCAACGAAAAAAGCCCGACTTCGTGTCGTAATGCTGTTCATTTAAGCGGAGCAGCCTTCCGATCTACTGGGTAGCGGGTCTTTGAAATCTTCACCGTCCTTGGTCTTGATGGCCTTGGAC